>Ga0079225_10001547_pt1 | contig 12951 bp, 8 predicted proteins | sample Poulit2012_FD_76344 | JGI IMG/M metagenome (GOLD analysis project Ga0079225, IMG submission 76344) | Agricultural soil microbial communities from Georgia to study Nitrogen management - Poultry litter 2012 | ecosystem: Environmental > Terrestrial > Soil > Agricultural land | place: USA: Georgia...
CGGTCAGTGCGCGCACAGCCTTGGAAAGAGAATCATCGGTGACCAGGAAGTCGGTGGCGCCCAAGGAGAGGGCGAGCTCTTCCTTGTCGGGGGACACATCCACCGCGATGATTTTTCCGGCCCCGGCAAGGCGGGCCGTCTGCAGGATCGAAAGACCCACCCCGCCCAGCCCCAGAACCAGGACGGACTGTCCCTGTTGGACGGCGGCCGCGTTGTTGACCGCACCCCATCCGGTGAGCACAGCACATCCCAGGATGGCGGCCACCGTCGGGTCCATCCCGTCGGGCAGAGGAACGACTGCGGTGACGGGCACGACGGTGGCCTCGGCAAAGGCACCGGTGTTCAGACCGGGGTGCACGGGGGTGCCGTCGGTGAGTTCGGCGTAGGGGCGTGCGCTGCGGTCCAGAGCATGTTCACACAGCCAGGGTTCACCTTGTTCGCAAAACCAGCACCCCCGACATGGGGGAGCCCAGTTGAGAACCACGTGCTGGCCAGGGGAGACCTCGGTGACCCCCTCACCGACGGCCTCGACGGTGCCGGCACCCTCGTGCCCCAGGACCGCGGGCCATTTCTGGGGCAGGGTTCCATTGGACAGGGACAGGTCGGAGTGGCACACACCCGCGGCGCAAAGGCGGACCCGTACTTGTCCGGGGCCGGGGTCGGGAAGGATGATCTCACGGATCCGTGGGGCGGCGTCGACCCCGTCGAAGACGGCGGCCTGGACGGTCGTACTCATGGGCGAATTCGCCAATCGAGACTTCCGCGACAGTAGCAATACCGACTGGTCGGTCAATGGGGGAGGGCTGCACTGAGAGGCCGTGATTTGGACACTCGGCCTGAAAATGGTTCTTATTGGCTCTTTGTGCACCATTTCGCGGAGGTTGTGCAAAAGCCTGTATTGGCATCTGTTCCGTGGGGTATCTTCCCGACGTCCACCCGGAAACCCCGGTGTGGTCAAGGCCTGCACACCAAGGACCGACCCTCACCCGGGACGGTCGGCGGGGAGGTTTCATGGTTCGATCTGTCCCCTCGAGCAACGCGCCGCGACGCAGGCACTATCTGATGTGCCGCCCCACGTACTTCGCGGTCGAGTACACGATCAACCCTTGGATGGACCCGGACGTGGGCGTGGACCGCGACCGTGCCATCCGACAGTGGAAGGCCCTGCGCGAACTCTATCGGCGCCTGGGCCATCGGGTAAGTGAGATCACACCCATCGAGGGTCTGCCCGACATGGTCTTTGCCGCCAACGGTGGACTTGTGGTGGACGGACGTGTCTACGGTGCACGCTTTGCCAGTGCCGAACGCACCCCCGAAGGCCCGGCCCACCTGTCCTGGTTCGGTGAGGCGGGCTACACCAGGACCCGTGAACCCAAACACGTCAACGAGGGCGAGGGCGACTTCGTCGTCCTGGAGGAGGTGATCCTGGCCGCCACGGGGTTTCGCACCGAGGCCGCTGCCCACCAGGAGGCCGAAAATTTCCTGGACCGCCCGGTGATCACCCTCCAACTGGTCGACCCCCGCTTCTACCACCTGGACACCGCACTCTTCGCGCTGTCGGAAAGGCAGATCGTCTATTACCCCGGTGCCTTCTCCGCCGGGAGCAGACGGGTCTTGCACGCGCTCTTTCCCGAGGCACTACTGGCCACCGAGGACGACGCCGTGGTCCTTGGGCTGAACGCCGTCAGCGACGGCCACAACGTCGTTCTGGCGGCGGAGGCCACCGACCTGGCCGATCGTCTACGCTCCCTCGGCCATGCCGTGCACCCCGTGGAACTGGACGAACTACGCAAGGCCGGAGGCGGGATCAAGTGCTGCACCCTCGAACTGCGTGACACCACGGACTGAAAACCGGCAAAGGTCCCACCCGGCGCCGGGTGGGACCCCGAACCCCTCAGGAAGACGAACGGTGCTGCAGCGCCAGCAGCCCCACCAGGTCGTAGACCACGTGGGCGGCGGCGGTGGCGGTGATCTGCGCATGATCGTAGGCGGGGGCGACCTCCACCACGTCGGCGCCCACCAACCGCAGCGAGGTCAGACCACGCAGAAGCTCCAACAGTTCGCGGCTGCTCAACCCCCCGGCCTCGGGGGTGCCGGTGCCCGGTGCGTATGCCGGATCGAGGACGTCGATGTCCACCGACACGTACACGGGCCGATCACCGATACGGTCCCGAAGCACGGCTGTGATCTCGTCCACGCCCCGACGCATGACGTCGGCGGCGGTGACGACACCGAACCCGAAACGGCGATCCTCCTCCAGGTCCCGCTTGCCGTACAGCGGACCGCGTACACCCACATGACACAGCGCCTCGGTGTCCAAAAGCCCTTCCTCCGCAGCACGCCGGAACGGGGTTCCATGGGTGTAGGGCTCTCCGAAGTAGGTGTCCCAGGTGTCCAGGTGGGCGTCGAAGTGCAACAGGGCGACCGGGCCGTGCCTACGATGCAGGGAGCGCAGCAAGGGAAGCGCCACGGTGTGGTCACCACCCACGGTCACCAGCCGGGTGCCCGGCTCCATGAGCGCTGAAGTCTCCCGGTCGATCGTTTCCACCGCGTCACCGATCGAGAACGGGTTCACCGCGATGTCTCCCCCGTCGACCACCTGCGCGACGGAGAAGGGGGACAGGTCCAGGCCGGGATGGTAGGGGCGGAGCAGACGTCCGGCCTCACGCACCGCCGAGGGGCCGAAGCGTGCGCCGGGCCGGTAGGAGACCCCGCTGTCGAAGGGGACACCGATCACGGCGATGTCGGCACGGTCCACCTGGTCGATACGGGGCAGCCGGGCGTAGGTCGCCGGTCCGGCGAAACGGGGCACTTGTGTGGAGTCGGTGGGTCCGATCGGTGTGCTCAACGGTGAGTCCCTTCACGGAGTGGGGCGCGATTGTCCTCGAACTTCGGGGCGCCGTGGCTGCACCCGGTGGACAAACCGTACAGCTACGGACCGCTTCGATGTCAGGATGTCCATGTTCTCGGGCCGGGGCACGGGTAGAAGTCCGGTGGCCGGACCCGGCCACGACGATGGACCCGCGTGTTGTCGGTACGCCGTCCGGTGAGCTGTGTGACCAACGGTGAACAACACGCGCAGCAGAGTATGCGTATCGGGCATGTCCGGTATCTGGCTTTGCTGGCACCGTGTCGCCATGGTGCCGATCGTGCACGCGTGTGATGACATGCCGTGCCTATTCTGGGGCCATGGACGATGAGAAGCACATCTCACCACGCCTGCCCGCAGAACTGCACACGCGCCCGGCCGACCAGGCCGGACACGATCACCAAGGGCTCAACGCCAAGATCGCACACCTGCGGAAAACCGCATGTGGAAAGACCGATGCGCCTGGTGGCACATCGGCCTGACCTGGCCTGCCACGAAAAAGAGCGAGTTCCTTCCCGGCACGAGGGCCGGGGCATCCTCCGAAAGGCCAGGTGAACGTGAGACCAGGTGACCCCATGTCGTTTCCTCCACTGGACCCGGCGCTGCCCGCAGGGACCAACGCCCAGGAGCAAGCACGCCTGTTGCGACGGATCCACGAGGCCTTGCTCGCGGGGCGTCCGTCACCGGCACCGCTGCGGCCGGTGATCGAGGACTCATGGAAACGCATGCCCACCTTCGGGATCGACCCCGAGAGCGGGCCACCACCGCGTGTGACACCCCCGGACGAACTCCACCACAATCGTCTTTCCTCGCCCCTTGCCGAAGTCCTTCCACTGATCCGCGGTGCCTTGGTGTCGGTGGCCGACGAGGCCGAACACATGATGCTGGTGACCGATGCCACCGGTCAGGTTCTGTGGCGCGAGGGTTCTCGACGTATCCGTGCGGTCGGAGACCGGGTCGGTCTGGTCGAGGGCACCTACTGGAACGAGGGCAGCACCGGAACCAACGCCATCGGTACGGCTCTGGTGGTGGGCCGGCCGGTGCAGGTCTACTCCGCCGAGCACTACGTGCGTAGCCTTCATCAGTTGACCTGTGCCTGCGCACCGATCCACGACCCAAGGGACGGACGCCTGCTCGGGGCCGTGGACGTCACCGGCCCGGTCGCCACCGTCCACTCGTCCACTCTGGCCCTGGTCAGTACGGTCGCCAAACTGGCCGAGGCGCACCTGCAGAGCATTCACCACACACATCTGGAGCGCCTGCGTTCGGTGTCGGCGCCCCTGCTCGCCGGTCTGAGCAAACCCGCCCTGGTCGTGGACGAGGCGGGGTGGACCGCGGCGGTTGCGCACATGGAGCCGATACGTCGGGTGTTGCTGCCCAAGAACCGGGAGGGTTCCATGGTCTGGATCCCCGCTCTGGGCACATGTGCCTTGGAGCCGCTGCCCGGTGGCTGGTTGGTACGGCCCAGGCCGGAGGAGGAGACGACCCCTTCCCTGGTCACCCTGGACCTGTCGGGTTCTGCCCCCGAACTGTCCGCTGTCGGCCCCAGCGGGAAGTGGGCGCATCGGCTCTCACCGCGCCACGCCGAGCTGCTCCTGTTGTTGGCATCGGACGCACGAGGAAGAACGGGACAGCAACTGTCCCGGGCCGTGTTCGGTGAGGACGGGCACACGGTGACGGTGCGGGCCGAACTGTCACGGTTGCGGCGGCACCTGGGTGGACTCATCGAGAGCCGTCCCTACCGTTTCAGCGAGGACGTGCGGGTTCGGGTCCTGTGCCCGGAGGTCGCGGAGGAACTGCTGCCGGGATCGACCGCGCCCGGCGTGCGCTCCCTGCGTCAAGAGATGTGTGACAAACAGCGTGCCCAAGCAGTGGGCGGGAAACAGCAACCTAGTGCAACCATTGTGGGAGAAGTCGTTATAAGTTCAACTAAAAGTGCGCAGTAGGGGAGCCAGGACGCGAACATGAAAAGGGCCTCGCGTCGGCGAACCCGAACGGATCGACGGAGCGTACGCGACCTTCGAGCCTTGAGGGGGGCTACGAAGGAGAGCAGTACGGACACCTCCTCGAGGCGGGCAGCCTGTGGCCGGTGAGCCCGACCTCTTCCGCGCGCAAGGAGGGTGCGCCCCGTGCTCCCGTCCCCGGGGCGCACCCCCACCATCCAGACCACGAGCCGGTCCGCTCAGTTCTCGGTCTGCTCCACCTCGCCGGCCTCCTCTGCCTCTTCTGCCCCCTTCGAGGGGTCTTCCTCGGCCGGCTCGGCGGAACACTGCAGGCAGTCCATCCTGAAGACTTCTGTCTCCCCCACCCGGCCGGTGAAGTCACCCTGCAGACTGTCGTCGCCCGCTGCGCGTTCAGCCAGTGCGGCGCGCAACAGACGCCCCTCGAAAAGGGCGTCCTCACCGTCTTCGGTCCGGCCTGTGCAGTGGACCACGAGGTATCTGTCCCCAGAGGCGTCCTCGGAGGTCTCGACGTTTTGCTGTTCGTCGTGTTCATGGGCCTGTGTGGTGCAGGACAAGTCACCGTCGAGGGGATGCTCTTGGCGTTCGAAGGCCCGTTCGGCGCCCGGACGCAGCACCGTCGCCGACAGGGCCGTGGCGGCCCGTTCCAGTTCCAGTTGCGCCGCATCGGTCTCCTCCTGGCTCTGGCCAGTGGAACAGGAGGTCGTCGTGGCGCCCAGCAGTAGGACGGCAGAAGATACGACGGCGGCGGTCGAGCGGACTCTCATGGTTGCCCCCGGGTTGACGGATCGAGCATCTGCGTTCGCCGAACGCGTATGTTCTTGTACATACGGTGACTGACGAGGGCTATGCCTACTATGTCCGACTCGGGTGGCCGAAGTGAAAAATGAGTCATGTTCTCGCCATATCGGTGTGCACCCCCATGACAAGGTGGGTAATTCCTTTCCGCGACCCGAACCAACGGTCGACCCTGGAAGAAGGGGTGCTCCTGTGGGAAGCAGCACGGAACGCTTTCCGCCCGACGAACCACCACCACAGCTGAGCTACACTCGGTCGAACTCACCGCACCGCACCCTGTGCCCCGACCGTCCCGCCGGAGGTGTTGTGTCCCGGTGGTCACGGGAGCAGTAGTGAACCGCAGTGCCGTACACGGCGTCGCACCCGGCATCAACGTCGACCTCGGTCGACCCCATCGCGACGGCCCACAGACCGTCCTTTCTTCGGAGGTGGATCGTGTCCGCTGACCACCGAGAGCAGCAACCCGCCCAACAGGGTTCGCGTATCGACCCGCACGTCGGACGCTACGCACACCGAGCACAGGGCATGGTCGCATCGGAGGTTCGGGCGCTGTTTGCCGTTGCCTCCCGGCCCGAGGTGGTCTCCCTGGCCGGAGGCATGCCCAACGTCTCGGCACTACCGCTCGACCAGTTCGGAGACCTGGTCAAGGACGTGGTCTCGCAGGAGGGCGCCGCGGCTCTGCAGTACGGCTCCGCCCAGGGCGACCCCGTCCTGCGTGAACAGATCTGCGACTACATGACGCTGGAAGGCATCACCGCCGTGCCCGACGACGTCATCGTCACGGTCGGCTCCCAACAGGCACTGGACCTCATCACCCGGGTCTTCGTCGACCCCGGCGACATCGTGCTGACCGAAGCCCCCACCTACGTCACCGCGATCAACACCTTCGCCGCATTCCAGGCCGACACCCGCCACGTGAGCATGGACGAGCACGGGGTGGACCCCGACGAACTCGACCGCGCGTTGACCGAGGCCGAACGGCAGGGGCAAAGGGTGAAGTTCTTCTACACCGTCCCCAACTTCCAGAACCCGGCGGGCATCACCATGACCGCCGAGCGGCGCACCCGCGTCATGGAGGTCTGCCAACGCCACGACGTCCTCGTGGTCGAGGACAACCCCTACGGCCTGCTCCGCTACGACGGGGAACCCGAACCGACCCTGTACTCCCAGGGCAACGGCAACGTCATCTACCTGGGTTCACTGTCCAAGACCCTTTCTCCGGGCCTGCGTATCGGCTGGGCACTGGCCCCGGCACCGGTACGCGCCAAACTCGTCCTGGCGGCGGAATCGGCGATGCTCAGCCACTCCACCTTCAACCAGTTGGTGGTGCGCCGTTACCTGAGCACCTTTCCCTGGCGCGAACAGATCAAGACCTTCAACGCCATGTACAGCGAACGCCGGGACACCATGCTCACCGCCTTGTCGGCGATGATGCCCAAGGGGTGCACCTGGACCGAACCCGAAGGCGGCTTTTTCGTGTGGGCCACCCTGCCCGAGGGGGTGGACGCCAAAGCGATGCTTCCCCGTGCCGTCACCGAACGGGTGGCCTATGTGCCCGGCACCGGCTTCTACGCCGACGGCCGCGGAAGATCCTCCATGCGGCTCAGCTTCTGCTACCCCACACCAGAACAGATCCGGGAAGGGGTGCGGCGCCTTGTCGGAGCCATCGAGGGTGAACTCGATCTGCACGCCACCTTCGGCACCACCATCCCCCCGTCCACCCAAGGCAGCCAGACACCCGCCCCCGACCTGCCCTGACCAACCTCAGCAAGGGCGCAGGCACGATGACAGCGGTACAGAAGGAGGGCCCCACCATGGCCGACCTCGACAGGGTTCTCGTCCTTGCCGGGGGCCTGTCCCCCGAACACGAGGTGAGCGTACAGTCCGGACGCCGGGTCGCCGAGGCGCTGCGCCGACTCGGAGTGGAGGTCCAGGTCACCGACGTGGACTCGACACTGTTGGACCGGCTCGCCGAGGACCCTTCCCAGGTGGTCTTTCCCGTCCTGCACGGAGCGGCCGGGGAGGACGGGGCGATCCGGGAGATCCTGGAGCTGGTCGGGGTCCCCTACGTGGGCGCACGTCCCGACGCGTGCCGCCTGACCTACTCCAAACCCACGGCCAAGGCACTGTTGGCGGACCGGGGCGTGATCACCCCTCGCGGGGTGACCCTGCCCAAGTCCGCCTTCCACGACCTGGGTGCTCCGGCACTGATGACCCGGCTGGCCGACCGGCTGGAACCACCCCTGTTCGTCAAGCCCGACAAGGGAGGATCGGCGTTCGGTGCCACCCCCGTCAGCTCCCTACAGGATCTGTCGGCCGCCCTGGTGTCGTGCTTTGCCTACAGTGATTCGGCTCTGGTGGAGGAACAGGTCCGGGGCACCGAACTGGCGGTGGGTGTTGTGGACACCGGTGACGGCCCGGTTGCTCTACCGCCGGTGGAAATCGTTCCCGACGGTGGTGTGTACGACTACGCGGCTCGCTACACCGCCGGACACACCGAGTTCTTCTGCCCCGCACGGCCGGCCCCCGAACTTTTGAACACGGCCTCCGAGACCGCACTGGTCGCACACCGTGCCCTGGGGTTGCGAGACTTCTCCCGTACCGACCTCATCATCGACCAGGACGGCCGAGTGACCTTCCTGGAAACCAACGTCGCCCCGGGGTTGACCGAGACCTCGACCTTCCCGATGGCCACCGAGGCCGCCGGGCTCGACTTCGCGGGCGTGTGCCGCGAAATCGCCCAGCAGGCGCTGCTGCGCGGCTGATTCAGACATGAGCGACGAAGGGATGTGTCTCGGCCCGTCCTCGTGCATCACACAGCTCTTCCAAGGCACGATGCATCTCTTTGCCCCTGGCTCGGAAACGCCGACCGAATCCGGCCCGGAAATGGCCGATCTCCATCCAGGGTGGGCTGCGGTGTCCGATCTCCTTGCGTTTGATCAACCAGTGACCGAGGACGAGCAACAAGGGCAGAAAACACAGCACGTGGGCGATCGGAGGCACCCCACCACTCAAGGGAAGGGCCAGGGTCGTGCTCAGTGCCACACCCCCGGTCAGGGTCGATGCGATCACCAGCAGGCGCGGACCGAACACGCGCCGGTGGGCCTGCCACTCGTGCAGCTTCGTGCGCAGGTCCTTTTCCACCGCCGCGATCCGCACGAGCGCCTCACACATCGAAACGGTGACAAAGCCGATGCCGGCCGCAGTGGTCCGCGGTGCATCGGAGTGACCGCGAGGTACAAGATGACGCCAGGGCACGGGTACCTCCTCCCAGGCCCGTGACAGAGCACGCTGCCGGTGGGCGGGGTTCAACAGTGCGGTCAGTACCCATTGCACTGCAGAGGCCCCGGTCGGATCAACACGTGGGGGGTCATTCAGAAGCTCTCCCAGAGCCGACAGCCACAGGTTGTGGTTGGCGGCCGCCCGCTCGGCCAAGGACAACGCCTCCTCCAGATCGTCCAGCAATTGCCGAAAACCTGTGCAGGAGCCACCGGAACAGGCGTGTTCGGGATCGACACAATGGTGATCGGCCAGGACCCGCAGAGTCTCCAGATCGGCGCGGGCGGCGACCGGACCGGAGCCGCTCCGGGCGCGAGCCCCCATCGCCGCAAGGGTCATCTCCTGCCCCATGAAGACCGGCGGAAGGTCGGGGCGTACCTGCGCGATGAATCGGGCCACGGCCACATCGGGGTCGTAGGGCGGTCTGCGCAGCAGCTCGGGATCGACGTCGTACCCGTGGTGTTCCTCGAACACCCACGCGGCCAGGGCACGCCGCTCACCGTGGTCGAAGAACACCTGACGAGCATCGATCCATCGACGCTGCATGGTCTCGGCCAGGGCTTCGGGGGACCCGTGGTGGCGCCCGGCGAACAGGAAGGCCCCGGTGGGTCCGGACGACCGTGGTCGACTGCCGAAGAGGTCGTCGTTTCGATGGCAAAGGGGTGTCTGTGGCACAACGGTGTTCGTCCACGGGGTGGGCCCGGTCCGTGTGGTCGGTGGGGTCACGGTGAGCAGGTCGATGAGCTCGCGCGCGGTGGGCCGCTGCTCGGGATCCTTTTGCAAACAGCGGGCCACCACCGTCCGCAAGGGCTCGGGCAAATCCTTGCAATCAGGTGTGTCACACAGAATCTGCTTGATGAGTGCGCTTTGACGCGTTGCCTCGAAGACCGGGCGGCCGGTGGCGGCAAAAACCATCACGGCCCCCCAGGAGTACACATCCAGTGCCGGGGTCAACTTGGTATCGGATTCCAACTGTTCGGGGGCCATGTAGTGCGGGGTGCCGATCGCGGCACTGGCGGTGAAGGCCGTGGACTCTTCGAAGGCACGGGCGATCCCGAAATCGATCACGCGCGGACCGTCCGGAGCGAGCATGATGTTACTGGGCTTGACATCGCGGTGCACGATCCCGGCGGCATGGATGGCCGACAACGCGGTGGCCGTGGCCACCGCCAGGCGCTGCAGGTCGGCACCCACGCGCGGACCCTGCTCACGCACCTGCTCGGCCAGGCTGGGCCCGTCGATGTACTCCACCGCGATCCAGGGTTGTTCGGCGTGAGGATCGGCGTTCAGCACCTGAGCGATGCAGAACGGACTGACCCGGCGGGCGGCCTCCACCTCACGGGCGAACAGTGTGAAGAAGTGTGGATCCGTGGAAGGGGTGATGTGCAAGAGCTTGACCGCGGCGCGCTGTCCGCCCTCGTCCTCACCCAGGTGCACCGATCCGAAGCCACCGCGTCCGATTTCCCGGATCAGGCGGTACCCACCGATCTCGCTGATCTTCGGCCGCATATTTGCCTTTCGCCGTTCAAAGGGGGATTCGCTGGTTTTCTACCCTGCACGAGCAATGATTTGCTTTCATTTGTATACCGGTTCCCTCGTGCGTGGGACTCATGGGACCAGGATCCGCCCATTGTGCGGCGACCACCAGGAGTTTGAGATTTTTCGTTTGCTTCTCGTTGTGCGGTGGGGAAAATATCGAACGATGTGACGAAGAGTCCTTTTCGCAGAAATAAATTCCTGTATCAACGATCTCTTCGGTGCACACAAGTACCTGATGAACCACCTTCGTCAGCGATGCGAAAAAACACTTCACAAAGTGATGCCGACGATGTCCTCAGGACGCACCGGCACATGCGTCAGGGCACGCCCGGTGGCATCGCGTACCGCCGCCACGATCGCCGGGGTCGACGACAACGTCGGCGGCTCCCCGGCACCGCGCAGCCCGTAGGGCGCGTGCGGATCGGCGCGTTCGAGCACCTCGATCCGCATCGGTGGCGTGTCCACAATGGTGGGGATCAGGTAATCGGTGAATGACGGGTTACGGATGCGGCTGTTGCTCACCTGGATCTCCTCCATCAGCGCCAACCCCAACCCTTGGACCGCACCACCCTGGATCTGACCGGCCAACTGCTGAGGATGGATCACCTTGCCCACGTCCTGGACCGCATCCAACGCAACCACCTTCACCAGACCCAGCTCCACGTCCACGTCCACCACCGCACGGTGCACGCACATCCCGAACTGGGTGTGGGAGGCGCCCTGACCCAGAACCGGGTCCAACATCTCGGTGGGCCGGTGATGGTATTCGCGCGTGTGTTCGACCACCACACCACCCTGGGCCGCCTCACCCAACAGATCGGCCAACGACACCAGGACACCCCAGGTCGCCGAAACCAGCTTCCCCCCGCTCAAGGCCAGATCGGTCCACGCAAGCCCCTCGGGCACCAGCCCGCGCTGCCGTGCCAACTGCACGACCTCGTCACGCACCGACGCACACGCGAGCTTGACCGCACCACCGGTCATGTAGGTCTGCCGGGAGGCCGATGACGAACCCGCCGAACCCACCTGTGTGTCGGAAGGTGCGATGACGACCTTTTCCACCCCGAGCTCGGTCCGGGCGATCTGCCCCTTGACCGTGACCAGCCCCTGCCCCACCTCGGCCGCGGCAGTGTGCACGAGCACCACGGGCTCTCCGGCCACCACTTCCAACCGCACACGAGCCGTCGAGTAGTCGTCGAACCCCTCCGAAAAACACAAATTCTTCAACCCCAGGCCGTAGCCGACACCGCGCACCACACCCTCACCACGCGTGGTGCCCGCCACCCCACCGGGCAACATGCGCTGATCGACCGGCTCGGCGGGCGACAAACGCTCCGTGGGCATCGGCAGATCACGACAACGCCGTAGCATCTCCGCCATCGGCAGCGGCATGTCGATCTCCTGACCGGTGATGATGCGAGAACCCTGGGACATGGCATTGCGTACCCGCAGCTCCACCGGATGCAGACCGAGCTCGGCGGCCAACTTGTCCATCTGCGACTCATAGGCAAAGCATGCCTGTACCGCACCGAACCCGCGCATCGCCCCGCACGGGGGGTTGTTGGTGTACACACCGTAGGCATCCACCAGGGCGTGCGAGATCTCGTAAGGACCCAACCCCAGCGAGGAAGCCACACCCACCACCGCAGGGGTGGCCGAGGTGTAGGCACCGCCGTCGAGGACGATCTCCGCCGTGGCGTACAGCAACGTGCCGTCCGCCCGCGCCCCGTGCTCGTAGCGCATCACCGCCGGGTGACGGTGCACGTGCCCGTGGAAGGACTCCTCACGGTTGTAGACGAACTTGACCGGCCTGCCGGTGTGCAACGCCAACATGCACGCGTGGATCTGCATGGACAGATCCTCACGGGCACCGAAGGCCCCACCCACACCCGCCAGAGTCAGCCGTACCTTGTCCTGAGCCAACCCCAACGCCGGGGCGATCTGACTCTGGTCCACGTGCAACCACTGTGTGGCCACGTACAGATCCACACCGCCGTCCTCGGCCGGTACGGCCATACCCGACTCCGGGCCGAGGAAGGCCTGATCCTGCATGCCCACCTCGTAGTCGGCGGACACCACCACGGAAGCCTCGTGCCGCAGCCGCTCCAACACCTGACCCTCACGCTCGGCGGACCCGGCCGCATCGGCAAAGGCACCGGTACGGATCGGCTGGTGACGCAGCCGATTCCCTCGCGGGTTGTACTCGGGGCGGTGGGGGAGCGACCCCGGCTCGTGCAACGGCGGACTGTCGGAGTCCAGAGCGGCCCGACGCGCATCACCGACCGGCTCCAACACCGCGTAATCCACCCGGACACGTTCCATGGCCCGACGCGCAGTCTCCGGGTGATCGGCGGCCACCACGGCCACGGGCTCCCCCTGGTACCGCACCTTGTCGATGGCCAACACCGGCTGATCCCGGTACTCCAACCCGTAGCGTTTCTCCCCGGGCACGTCCTCGTGGGTGAGGACCGCGTGCACACCGGGAACCTTCAACGCCTCGGTGAC
>Ga0079225_10001548_pt1 | contig 12947 bp, 13 predicted proteins | sample Poulit2012_FD_76344 | JGI IMG/M metagenome (GOLD analysis project Ga0079225, IMG submission 76344) | Agricultural soil microbial communities from Georgia to study Nitrogen management - Poultry litter 2012 | ecosystem: Environmental > Terrestrial > Soil > Agricultural land | place: USA: Georgia...
CTCGCCGACACGTCGGTAGCCCACGATTGTGATGTCATTGTCGCCTCCTCCTGGCTCGTCGCACGGCGACGGCACTGCCTACAACAGCGACAGTAGCTCCCGCGGCTCCGAAAGCCGCCGCGGTCTCCCTCCGACCGATCCGGCGTGAGGCAACGGCTCGGTGCCCCGACGCCTGGGACACCAACTCCTGGGCGGCGGTGCTGTTGTCAAACGACGGTCGCCACCCCTGTGCCCGCAGTCTCGCACTCGAGACCACCCACGGGTAGGACACGAACTGCAGGTCGCCAGCAGTGGCCGGGGTGAGCCCCAGCCGATGCAATCGTTGCGCCGTGCTGACCGCGAAGGTCTCGGGCAGCTCGATCCGGGGCCGGGCGGTCACTTGCTCGAGGGTGTCCTGGTCCAGCCATCCTTCGCTGGCGACGGTGAGCGGGCCGTCCAGTTCACGCACAGCCGCGGTGGCCATCGCCGCGGCCAGGTCGTCGACGTGACAGAACTGCCACAGTGGCTCGGTCCCCCGGATGACCAGCAGCCTGGGCGACTCGAAGTGCCGAGTCATGACGGTATCCACGCCCTCACCGACCAGCATCGCCGGTCGAAGCACGGTCAGCGCCGTGCCCGGGTGCGCCCGTTGAGCCCTGGCGTAGAGCTCCTCGAGCTCGAGCAGGTCGCTGACCAGAGCTCCGTCGCTGGCCGCCTGCATCGGGGCGTCGTCGTCCAGCGGTACCGGGTTGTCCGGGCGCGCACCGTAGACCATGGCGCTGGACAGCACCACCACACGCCGCGCGGCGGCGGCGGCACAGGCGGTGAGCACCGTCTGCGCCGCGCGCAGGTTGCGTTGTGCTTGCCCACTCGGGTCCTCGGTGATGTTGATGTCCAGCCCGGTGTGGACGACGACGTCCACGTTCTCCAGCCTGCGCACGAGCGCGGGATCGCGCAGGCTCACGATGCGCCAGGTGACGCCGTCGAGATCACCACGCTCGTCGTCGACCGCCAGAACGGTGGCCACCGCCGGATTCTCCGCCAGAAGACCAGCGACGCGCCGCCCAATGGTGCCGCAGGCACCGAGTACCGCGACGGTGATCTGGCGTCGGCGATTGCGCCCAGCGCGAACCGGGGACCGACGACCCGTCACTGGTACACCTCCTGCCGTTACCGTGGAAGACATGACGTGTCCACGCCGTGACCTCCCGTCCGGTCTCATCCTGCCTGAGGCGACTCGATGAACAACACTCCGTTCGGTTTCAGCTCGTCCTCCGACCCCGACGAACCGGAGGACTCCGGCAACAACAGCAGCCGGGACGACAGCGGCTCGCAGCCGGATCCCGGAACCGACCCGATGGCCGCGATGTTCAATGCTCTGGGTGGCGCCGGTGGCGGTGGCACCCCGGATCTTGGCCGCATGTTGCAGCAGATCGGTCAGATGCTGCAGTGGCAGGGCGGACCGGTCAACTGGGACCTCGCGACCCAACAAGCCCGACAGGTGGTCTCTGCCGCCGGCGACCGCTCGGTGAGCGGCAGCGAGCGGCGCGAGGTCGAGGAGGCATTCCGTCTCGCGGACACCTGGCTGGACGACGCCACCATGTTTCCCGCTGGCAGCGCGTCGCCGTCCACCTGGAGTCGAGCCGAGTGGGTCGAGGGCACGATCTCCGAGTGGAAGGCCCTGGTCGAGCCGGTGGCCGAGCGCGTGAGCTCGACGATGGGCGACGCCCTGCCGGCAGAGCTCGGCGAGATGGCCGGGCCACTGATGGGCATGATGCGACAGGTCGGTGTCAGCATGTGGGGTGCCCAGGTCGGCCAGAGCATCGGGACGCTGGCCGGTGAGGTCTTCGGTGCCACCGACATCGGGATACCCCTCGCCGGACACCGCCCGGCACAGCTGCCCGCCAATGTGTCCGAGTTCGGCAAGGACCTCGGCGTCGACGAGCGTGACATCCGCCTCTACCTCGCGCTACGCGAGACCGCCCACCTTCGCCTCTACTCCCACGCGACCTGGCTGCGTGCTCATGTGCAGTCCCTGATCGAGGAGTACGCCCAACACGTCACCGTCGACACCGAGCGGATCGAGTCCTCGCTGCGCGACATCGATCCCAGTAACCCCGAGGCCATCTCCGAAGCCATGTCCGGTGGGCTGTTCGACCTGCCGGTCACCCCAGCGCAGCAGGCCGCTCTGGACCGGCTCGAGTTGGTCCTCGCCCTGGTCGAGGGATGGGTCGACGACGTCGTGACCGAGGCCACCAGCGGCCGTCTGCCCTCCGCGAATGCCTTGCGCGAGACCATCCGTCGGCGACGCGCCAGTGGTGGACCCGCCGAGCAGACGTTCGCGTCGCTCGTAGGCCTGCAACTTCGTCCGCGGCGCTCCCGCGAGGCAGCGTCGTTCTGGGCGGCGGTGCGCCAGGCTCGGGGCACGGAGGGACGCGAGGACGTCTGGGCCAGTGCCGAGTCGCTGCCGCGCGCAGATGACCTCACCGACCCGACCGTCTTCCTGGCAACGGCCGCGTTCGACTTCTCCGCATTGGCCGAGGAGCTCAACACGGATGTGAACGACGACGATGATGGCGGGGGCAGCAACGGAGACGCCGACCCGGGGGGAACACCCACCGGGTGAGGCATCAGTCCGATGCGATATCGCGCTCGCAGTCTGCTCCGAGGTCACCGGCCGGCGACCCGTCGGGCGGTCCCGCTTCCTCACCGCCGGCATGGCTGAGCCCGTCGAGGAACCCGCGAGCGCGCTCGGTCCGTGGGTAGCGTCCGACGAGCTCCCAGAACTCATCGCTGTGGTCGCTGATGAGCAGGTGCGCCAACTCGTGTACCAGCACATAGTCCAGGACCCAGGCGGGAACACCTTTGAGCCGGTCCGAGATGCGGATCGAACCATCATCCGGTGTACACGAGCCCCAGCGGATCCGCTGAGCAGAGCTCCAGCGCACCGAGCTCGGTCGCGCCCTACCCTGCAGAAAACGTGAACTGAGATGTTCAGCTCGGCTGAGCAACTCGCTGTCACTGGGTCGCCGCCGAGCCTCTTGTGCCGCCAACCGGGAGAGCATGGTCTCGACCCAGCGCTGTTCTTCTGCCCGGCTGAAATGGCCGGGAATGCAGACGACGACCCGGCCGTCCTCCCGGTAGGCGGTGACGGTGCGCCGCCGGCGGTTCGAACGCCGGACCTCGACCTCCTCGTCACCCACAGGAGGACCTCAGTTCCGATACGGACGGCGCTGGCCGGAACCGGGCCCCATCAGAACAGGGCGTTAGCCAGCGCCGTTCGTGCCTGAGCGACGCGTGGATCGCTGGAACCGACGAGCTCGAACAGCTCGAGCAGATGTGCCCGGGCCCGCTCCCGCTCGTCGTCGCTGGTGACCCGAACAGCCTGGATCAGCCGATCGAAGGCCGCGGCCGGGTCGCCGTTCGCAATCGAGAGGTCGGCGGAGAGGGTAGCGGCGTCCACGTCGTCGGGCGCCGCCTCCGTTGCGGCAGCCGCACGCGCGGGGTCCACATTGGTCACACGGCGCATGAGGTTGACCTGCGCCAGGCCGGCACGGGCGTCGGTGTCCGTCGGCGACTCGTCGAGCACGGCCTGGTAGGCCGCGGCGGCCCCGTCCAGATCCCCCTTCTCGATCGCGTCGTAGGCGGCGTCGAACCGAGGGTCGGTCGCCGGCTCGGCTGCAGCCTCGTCGGTCGCCGTCTGAGAGGTCGCGCCGTCGACCTGGCCGGTGACGCCGTTGGCAGAGGCGACCTTGAGCAGCTCGTCGAGGTAGGCGCGCACATCTGCCTCGGGCAGGGCACTCTGGAACAGCGGGACAGCCTGGCCCTTCAGGATCCCCAGCACCGTGGGAATGGACTGCACCTGGGCCGACTGGGCGATCTCCTGGTTGGCATCGACGTCGATGGTGGCCAGGACGAATCGTCCACCGTACTCCTGGGCCAGCTTGTGCAGCACCGGCGAGAGCTGCTTGCACGGTCCACACCAGTCCGCCCAGAAGTCCACGACCACCGGTACCGTCATCGAGCGCTGAAGCACCTCGGTCTGGAAGTTCTCCGTGGTGACCTCGACGACAAACGCACCAGCCTCAGCGGCCCCCGAGCCACCGGACGAGCCGGCGGAGTTGTTCGCCAGCGCGGACAGGTCCATGACTCCGGAACTATCGAAACTGCTCATACCGACAGTCTGCCACCCCCCGCGCGTATCGGTAGCATAGGCCAACTGTTGCTGACCCATGCTTGCGACCATGGGTCAGCAAGAGCTGGCGACGAGAACGTGGCAAGCACGCGCCGGCTCAGAAGCGGGCGGGCTCAGCGTAAACACCCCATTCGGCGCGTAGCGCGTTGCAGATCTCGCCGAGCGTGGCCTCCGCGCGGACGGCGTCGAGCATCGGCGCGATGAGGTTACCCGTCCCGCGTGCGCACTCGACCATGGTCGTCAACGCGGTATCGACGGCCTGCTCATCACGCGCCGCCCGACGCTCGGCCAGCACCCTGTTCTGTTCGTGCTCGACCTCGTCGGAGACCCGCAGGATGTCCAACTCACCACTGACCGTGCTGGTATGCACGTCGACCCCGACGACGTGCTTGCGCCCCTCCTCCACTGCCGTCTGGTACTCGAACGCGGAGTCGGCAATCTCTCCGGTGAACCACCCGGTCTCGATGCCGTGCAGGATCCCGGCCGTCATCGGCCCATAGTCCTGTTGCCAGCGCGTGTCCTGCGTGCCCTGTGCAGCGATCCGGGCGAAGATCTCCTCGGCCTCCGCCTCGATCATGTCCGTGAGCGCCTCGACGTACCACGACCCGCCCAACGGGTCGATGACGTTACCCACCCCAGTCTCCCCGAGCAGGACCTGCTGGGTACGAAGAGCAATCTCCGCCGCCTGTTCGGTCGGCAGCGCGAGCACCTCGTCCAGCGCGTTCGTGTGCAACGAGTTCGTCCCGCCCAGAACGGCCGCCAACGCCTCCACCGCGGTGCGCACGACGTTGTTGTAGGGCTGCTGCCCGGTCAACGACACCCCGGCGGTCTGCGTGTGGAACCGCAGCCACTGGGCCCGTTCGGTGGTCGCGCCATACGTGTCGCGCATCCAGCGGGCCCAGATTCGCCTGGCCGCGCGGAACTTCGCCACCTCCTCGAAGAAGTCGATGTGACTGTCGAAGAAGAACGACAGCCCTGGCGCGAATTGGTTCACGTCGAGTCCCCGCGCGCGGCCCAACTCCACGTATCCGAAGCCGTCGGCCAGGGTGAACGCCAGTTCCTCCGCAGCTGTCGCACCCGCCTCTCGGATGTGGTATCCCGACACCGACAGCGGCTTGTACGCCGGGACGTTCTCCGCGCAGTACTCCATCAGGTCGCCGATCAACCGCAGGTGGGGTTCGGGCTCGAACAGCCATTCCTTCTGGGCGATGTACTCCTTGAAGATGTCCGTCTGCAGCGTTCCGTCCAATGCCTTCGTGTCCACGCCCTGTCGCTCCGCGGCCACTACGTACATGCAGAAGATCGGCACCGCCGGACCACTGATCGTCATCGACGTCGTGACCTCGTCCAGCGGGATCTGATCGAACAACACGTCCATGTCCGCGGCCGAGTCGATCGCAACGCCGCAGTGGCCCACCTCGCCCAGCGCCTGGGCATCGTCGGAGTCGCGACCCATCAGCGTCGGCATGTCGAAGGCCACCGACAGGCCTCCCCCGCCGGAATCCAGGATCATCCGGTAGCGCTCGTTCGTCTGCTCTGCATTGCCGAACCCCGCAAACTGCCGGATCGTCCACGGCCGACCGCGGTATCCCGTGCTGTGCAGCCCACGAGTGAACGGGAACTCCCCCGGCCACCCAATGTCCTCCAGCCGGGGGTCGTCAGTCCCCTCCGGCGGACCGTACACCGGATCGACCGTTGTCCCCGACAGCGTCGTGAAGTCTGCACCACGGACCCGCCCGGCAGCGACCGCGTCCTCATAACGACGACGCCACCGGTCCCGGCCCGCGGCGATCGACTCAGCATCCACAGCAAACCTCCTCCGTCCCAACCCAAGATACTAGGTCGTCCACGTACTTGGATCGACGCTATTGCCGACCGGGTGAGACCGGCGGCGTTCAATGAACTCGACAAAACGGGCCACCGCCGCTGGTGAGGTCGACGAAACGGGTGTCACCCCACCGCGAAATCGACGAAACGGGCCATAACAGACCCATCTAGCCCCACTGTGTCGATCTCGTCAGCCCCCGCACCCCATTTCGTCGACCTCGCCACCTCCGAGCCCCCGGTTCGTCGATCTCGCGCCAGCAGCACCCGACAACTCAGGCACACCTCGTACTGCGAAGTACTGCGAAGTACTGCGAAATCGACGAAACGGGCTACAGCGCCGACGTCGTCACCCGCTAGACCTCGCCATGGAAGTCGGCAGCCTGAGCCCGCAGCGCCCGGAGCAGCTCGAACACCTCGATCTGCTGCTCCTCGGTCAGGGCACCCATACCGAACTCGGCGGACATCAACTCGGCCGTGACGGTGTCCACGACGGCCCGACCCGACTCGGTGATCCGGGCAAGAGTCCCACGCCCGTCCCGAGGATTCGGCTCGCGCACGACGAACCCGGCTGTCTCCAGCCGTTGCACCGTGTTGGTCGCGCTGGTCGGATGCACCATCAGCCGCTCACCAACCTTGGCCATGGGCAGGGCACCACGGCGGCTGAAGGTGAGCAGGACCAGCACCTCGTAGCGGGCGAACGTCAAACCATGCGGACGGCAGATGGCGTCGAACTCGGCCAGCAGCAACTGCTGGACCCGCATGACCGAGGTGGCCGCGGCCATGGCCGACGACGGGCCGAACCGCTGCCGCCAGTGTTCCGCGGCGCGGTCGATCGGGTCGAAATCCAGATCCAGCGGCTCAGGCACGCCCGGATCCTGTCATGCGACTCATCGCGGCGGCCGCCGGGCCGTCAGCGGTCGATACCGGTCGTGCCGCGCCACAGCGTGCCGGGCCGCCTCATCCGGTCGTGGTGCCGTACGGGGATCCATCCGGCGTCGCTGCGCGTGGATGGCACGGGCAATGTCGTGCGGGTCCGGAATGTAGCGAATGTCGCGCAGTCCCTGTTTCTGTGCCGCGTTCTCCAGCACCAAATGCCCGGAGTTGAACGGTCGCAACCACCAGGGACGTACGACGGTGACGTCCAGTAACCGGGCAATCTGCATCTCAGCCTCATGCAGCGAGAACAGGCCCCACACCCGGAACACCCGCGAGTCGGTGATCACGAACCGATCCCTGCTGACCCACATCGACCCGAACAGGGCGTACCCCAGCAACGCCAGGACGACGCCCAGCCCGAACCACGCGGCGTTGGCGGTGAGGAACGGCACCCAGCGGACGAGCAGGAACAATCCCAGCAGGCCGGACAGTAGTGGGAGCACGAACAGGATGGCGCTGTGTCGCACGACGGCGATCTCGTACTCACCCTCGACGAACTTGCTGTCCACGAGCCCGCGGCCGAACAATGCCCGCAACCGCCACCAGAACAGCCTCAGCAGACCGTCTTCAGCGATCCGGTCCAACCAGCCGAGCACCCGATCGGCCAGGTGCCGCCCGATGCGCTCGAGCCATCTCATGGTCTTAGGGTCAGAACAACTCGTTAAAGAACCGGATGACCGACTCCCCACCAGCGGCAAAGGTCGAGCCGATGTTGCCCAGAACCCCGGCCATACCCTCGGGCTGGGTGAACAGGAAGTACAGCACGAACGCGACCAGGAGGAGCACAAGCAACTTCTTCATCGCGTGTACTCCTTCCAATCTGGGCAGCAAGCGACGCCAGGGCACTGGTGCATGAAAGTTTCTACTACACCGGCGCTCTCCGATGGCGTAGGCGCGCCGTCAGGCCAACGCATCGAGCAACTGGTCGGCGGCCGCGTAGGGGTCGGTGTCCCCGGCGACGACGGTGTCGGCGAGCTTGTCCAACTGTGCCGGGCCCACGACGTCCCGTAGCCGGGCGCGTAACCGGGTCATGGCGATGGCCTCGATCTCCTCCCGTGCGCGCACCATCCGGCGCCGGTCCAGCTCCCCGCTCGATGCCAGCCAGGCGCGGTGGTCGACAAGCGCCTGGGCGACCTCGTCGAGACCCTCCCCCTGTGAGGCCACGGTCGAGATGACCGGCTCTCGCCACGCCCCGGCGTCGTGTCCTGCCAGCCGTAGTGCATTGCGCAGGTCACGTACGACCTGCTGGGCACCGTCGCGATCTGCCTTGTTGACGACGAACACGTCGCCCACTTCGAGGATCCCGGCCTTGGCTGCCTGGATCCCGTCGCCCATACCGGGGGCGAGCAGCACGATCGTGCTGTCGGCCAGACCGGCGATCTCCACCTCCGACTGGCCCACGCCGACCGTCTCAATGAGGATGGTGTCCATCCCCACGCCGTCCAGCACCCGCAGCGCTTGCGGTGTCGCCCAGGCCAGTCCACCGAGGTGACCGCGCGTGGCCATGGACCGGATGTAGACGCCCTCGTCAGTAGCGTGTTCCTGCATCCGGACCCGGTCCCCGAGCAACGCCCCTCCGGTGAACGGCGACGACGGGTCGATGGCCAGCACCCCCACCCGTTCGCCACGCTCGCGCAACGCGCTGACAAGTGCCGAGGTCATGGTTGACTTGCCGACGCCCGGTGCGCCGGTGAGCCCAACGACCGAGGCGTTCCCCGTGTGCGGAGCGAGGGCCAGGGCGACCTCGCGCAACTGGGACGAGGCATTCTCCACCATGGAGATCAGCCGACCGACCGCTCGCGAGCGCCCCTTCCGGGCGGCGGCAACCAGCTCCTCGACCGAGTCCGGGCTCATCCGGCAGGTACCTGCAGCACCAGGGCATCGCCTTGGCCACCGCCTCCGCACAGGCTGGCCGCCCCAAGGCCGCCGCCTCGACGTCGCAGTTCAAGGGCCAGGTGCAGCACCAGGCGGGCGCCGGACATGCCGATCGGGTGACCCAGCGCGATCGCTCCCCCGTCGACGTTGACCCGACTCGGGTCCAGGCCGAGTTCGCGGGTACTGGCGATACCCACAGCAGCGAACGCTTCATTGATTTCGACGAGGTCGAGGTCTGCTGGTTCGACGTCATCGCGCGCGCATGCGGCCGCGATCGCCGCGGCCGGTTGGGACTGCAGGCTGGAGTCGGGGCCGGCGACGACGCCGTGCCCGCCGACCTCGGCCAGGATGTCCATCCCGTGATCGGCGGCCCAGGCGGCGCTGGTGACGACCACGGCGCAGGCACCGTCGGAGATCTGCGAGGACGATCCTGCCGTGATCGTGCCGTCCGGGTCGAACGCCGGGCGCAGCCGTGCCAGTGACTCCTCGGTGGTGTCCGGGCGAATGCCCTCGTCCGCGGTGACTGGCAGCGGCTCGCCCTTGCGCTGCGGTACCGGCACCGAGACGATCTCTTCGTCGAAGCGTCCCTCCTTCTGGGCAGCCGCCGCCCGCTGGTGCGACTGCGCACTGAACGCATCCTGCTCGGCGCGACTGAGCTGCCCCGTGTTGCTGTTCGCCGCCTCAGTCAGGGCGCCCATGGGCTGCTCGGTGAACACATCCCACAATCCGTCGTGCGCTAGATGGTCCAGCAGCACGGCATCGCCGTACGGGTGGCCCGTGCGCGAGCCGGGCACCAGGTGGGGCGCCGCGCTCATCGACTCCATGCCACCGGCGACGACGACGTCGAACTCTCCGGCCCGCACGAGCTGTCCGGCCAGCGCTATGGCGTCGATGCCGGACAAGCACACCTTGTTGATCGACAGGGCCGGCACGCTCATCGGGATACCCGCCCCCACCGCGGCCTGCCGGGCAGGGATCTGCCCGGCGCCGGCCTGGAGCACCTGGCCCATGATGACGTAGTCGACTTGGTCGGCTTCGAGCCCCGATCGCTGTAGGGCACCCGAGATGGCCGTGGCACCGAGGTCGCTGGCCGACACACCGGACAGGGCGCCGAGGAAGCGCCCGATGGGAGTGCGGGCACCGTTGACGAGCACGGGCCGGCGCGCATCGCCCGGGGCGTCGTGGGACGTGGTCGGTGGAATATCGGTCACGGGATCCTCCTGGGCTCCGTCGGACTCACTGAAGGCTGCTCACCCGCAGGCTCTACGAGCTCGATCAGCACACCTCCGGCGTCGCTCGGGTGAACGAAGTTGATCATCGACTCCGCAGTGCCGCGTCGCGGCTCGTCGTAGAGCAGGCGCAGCCCACGCTCGCGCAGTACGTTCGCCGCGTGCTCGACGTCATCCACCCGGTAGGCCAACTGCTGCATCCCCGGACCGGACCGGTCCAGGAACCGCGCGATGGGCGAGTCCGGTGAGCTCGGCGCCAAAATCTGCAGTCGCGCACCGGTGTCGTCGTCGGACACCCGCACCATGGCCTCCGTGACACCCTGCTCGGTGTTGGTCTCGACATATTCGACGGTCATGCCCAGGGTCTCGCGGTACCAGGTCAGCGCCGCGTCGAGGTCCGGTACGGCGATGCCGACGTGATCGATCGCCCGCAGCACCATCTGCTCACCTGCCATACAGGGCAGCCTACGTCTCAGCCACTACCACGATCACGGCACACCGTGTATACCCTGGGGGCAGATCTCCGGCGGCATCGACCACGCATGCGAAGGACGGGAATGGACGACGCAAAGGACCAGACTGCCGTCAACCTGGAGCCGGTCGGCTTGTCCATCTTCGACGGGTCCCCGACGGGCGGTTTCGCGATCGCCATGCGGGGTTACGACCGGATGCAGGTCGAGCAGCACGTGCGTCAGCTGGAGGCGTCCAACGTCTCCCTGCGCCGGCGCAGCGCGGAACTGGATCAGCAGCTGCTCAAACTTCGCCAGGACCTGGCCGAGGCGACCTCGGCTCTACGAGAGGCGAACCAACCCTCCTACGCCGGGCTCGGTCGACGTATCGAGCAGTTGTTGCGGCTGGCCGAGACCCAGGCCTCGGAACTAGTGCAGCAAGCGGAGACCGATACCGACGAGAGCCGGGCTGCCGCCGAGGCGTATGCCGAACAGACGCGCACCGCGGCCGACCGGTACGCCCAGACCACGCGCGAGACGGCCGCCCGTGAGGCCGAGGACACGGTCAATGACGCGACGGCGCGCGCCGAGGCCGCCCAGGCCGAGGTCGAGAGCCGGCGAGACAGCATCGTCAACGACGCCGAGCGCGACGCCAAACGTATCCGGGAGACCGCCGAGACCGAGGTCGCCGAACTCCGGGCCACGGCCAACCAAGAGGTCGAGCAGATGCGCGCCGAGACCGAGCAGCAGTGCGCTCAGCTCCGTTCCGACGCTGCCCGCGAGGCCGCTCAGCGCCGGGACACCGCTGCTGCCGAGGCCAACGCGCTCGACGCGGAGGCTCAGCAGCGGGTGCAAGCCGCCGAGGGTGAGGAAAAGGCCGCGCGGGAGCGGGCCGAGGTCATCACGCGTGAAGCCGACGAGCAGGCGCGCACGGTGACGACCAACGCCAGACGCACCGCGGACCGAGTCATCAACGAGGCGAACACGAACGCGGAGCAGATCGTCGCCCAGGCCACCGAACGCGGGGACACCATCCGCTCCGAGGCACGTCGAGACGCCGCCAATATGTCTCGCCGCCGTGACGACATCGCCGCGGAACTCGGGGAGTTGCGCTCCATGCTGGGCAATGTTCCCGATGAAGTTCCCGATGAAGTTCCCGATGAAGTTCCCGATGAGGATCCCGGCGATGTTTCCGAGGCTGGCACCGAGACGGCTGCCGAGACACCGTCTGCAGAGACACCGTCTGCAGAGACACCGGATGACGAGACACCGGATGACGAGACACCGGCTGATGCCACCACGACGATGCCCACCGTGCAGGATGACGAGGACTCGGAGGAACGCTCGAACTAGCATGTTTCTGGAGATCTGATGCGCAAGGCAGTGTTCGCCACCGCCAGCCTGGTGTGCGCCGTGGCACTAGCGGGTTGCGGCGAGTCCGACACGGATGCCACCGCCTCGATGTTCGACGATCCACAGCGGTTGGCTGCTGCCGCCAGCAGCGAGACCGCACAGAGCCAGTCGGAGAACTTCACCCTGGAAGCAGATCTGCCCGGCCGAGAGATCACGGCAGAAGGTGCTGGCAGCTTTGACGGGGCAGAGTCCGCCCTGTCGATGACAGCGGACATGGCCGGCCGGCAGATGCAGTTGCGCATGGTCGACCAGACCGTCTACATGACGCAGCCGACCCGCGACTCAGCGAACGCAGATGCCACGTCGTGGGTACAGATTCCACTCGACGAAGCTCACTCGTCCTCACACCAAGGCCAGCTGGGCCAGAACGGCCAGATCGACCAGTTGCTCGAGCAGCACGACCCACAGCGGATCCTCGAGTCAATCGCGCAGTCCGGATCGATCACCGGTAGCGAACGCGCTCGGCTCGACGGCGAATCGGTGACGCACTACACGATCGAACTCGACCTCGGCGAGTTTGCCCAGCACGGGCCTGTCGAGATGCCCCCGGAGGCACGGCAGGCGCTACCGGAGACCGAACCGGTGCCGCTACAGCTCTGGGTGAACGACGACAACCTGCCGGTAAAGGTCGTCGTGGACGCCTCATCCATGGTTCAGGTCGCCGCCGATGCGGCCGGGCATTCCGTTCCAGAGGGCGAGGCGACGATCACGATGCGTTACACCGACTGGGGCACGCAGGTTGATGTGCAGCCTCCCCCAGAGGACCAGATCGAGGAGTTGCACTCGAGGCCGAATGCTCCACCCGGTGACGGCCTGGGCTAGACGCCGACTGCATGACGCCTGCCGAACTCCTCGGCGCACACTGGTGCCACCAGGCGCCTACCGTCCGCGGCGGTGTAGGTGAGCTAGCCCGTGCGGGTGCCGTGCTGGGTCCAAGGTGATAACGACCTTCCCCCGAGCGTGCCCCTCTTCCAGGTAGCGGATCGCTTTCGGGGCCTCGGCCAGCGGGTACGTCCGGTCGATGGCCGGCATGAGTTTTCCGGC
>Ga0079225_10001550_pt1 | contig 12943 bp, 15 predicted proteins | sample Poulit2012_FD_76344 | JGI IMG/M metagenome (GOLD analysis project Ga0079225, IMG submission 76344) | Agricultural soil microbial communities from Georgia to study Nitrogen management - Poultry litter 2012 | ecosystem: Environmental > Terrestrial > Soil > Agricultural land | place: USA: Georgia...
CGATGGGGTGGCGCCGGCCTGCGCGTCGATGCCGTTCACGCCTTCTCCATTCTTCTTCAGGACTGACACCACTGTACTCGCGGTGTTGCCACGCTCGCTCTGGTCTGGGAACAACTCCGACGTTAGAGGTCCGAGCAGGCCGGGTCAACGACATGACCCTGAACGCCTATCGGCGTGTCGTCCTTGGCATGTCTCACCTTCAAGTTCATGTTGAGCTACCCGCAGCAATCCTGCTCATGGCGGGGATTCATCCCTCCGACGATCCGCCGGAGGAGGAAAAGTCCTCCGGATCCACACGGTCCAGGAAATCGCGGAACTCGGCCACCCGCTGATCGGCGTCCTCCTGGCTCATCTGACCCACCAGACGGATATGACGCTGGTCGTCTTCGTCCAGTTCCAGTTCCACACCGGCGGCCGCCAGAACCTCCTCTTCGCACCAGACTTCCACCTCGCCCCGCAGCGCCAGGGCAATGGCGTCGGAGGCGCGGGAGTCGATGCGGGCTCCGTTGCTCAGCACCAGCTCGGCGATGAAGGTTCCCTCGCGCAGTTCCACGATGGCCACGTGGCTCAGTTCGACGTCCAGTGCCTCCAACGTGCGCAACAGCAGATCGTGCGGACCGGGCCGGGGCATGGACATGCCGGCGTGCGCGGTGGCGATCGCCACGCCTTCGTGGGGTCCGATCACGATCGGCAGGCACAACTCTCCCTCAGCCTCGGTCAAAACGACGAGGACCTCGTGATCGGGCGCATTCACCCGGACACGCACACCCAGCACTCCCATTCGTTCCACAGCTCCACGCTACGCCGTGTGCAGCTGTGGCGCGATTGGCATCTCACTCCAGCCGGTCGATGTGGGCGCGCAGCAGAGCGGTGTGCAGGGCGGTAAAGGTCTTGGCCAGATCGCTCGCCAGGGCGTGGGACCTGGCGCGTGCGCCGCTGGCGGAGGGACCGCTGCGCTGGGAGCGCAGCGGAGCGACGATCTGTTCGATCAGGTCCAGTTGCCGTTCGGCACCGTTGCGCACCGAGCGCAGATGACGTTCGTCGATGCCGTGGTCGGCCAACTGGTGAGCCAGTTGGGTGATCTCGATGGCAGCCGGGGTGTACTTGCCACCGGAATCGGGCATCAGCAGTCCGGCCGCCGTGAGCTTCTTGACCAACGCCTCCTCGCACTCGGCGCGTTCGGCTACTTGGCTGCTGCTCAGCCGTGAGGGCGATTCCTCCACGATGAACTCACCGTCGGCCGTGACCACGCGAGCTCCGGGGACGGGCACGTCCTGTTCACCGGCATCCAGTTCTGCCAGGCGTTCGCGTACCACCTTCCATGGCAGGAAGGAGTCGCGCTGGGCGGCCAGGCAGAACCGGAGGCGTTCCACATCGGCCTGCGAATAGGCGCGGTAGCCCGCGGGGGTGCGCTGCGGACTCACCAGACCCTGTTCCTCCAGGAACCGGATCTTCGAGACGCGCACCGCCGGGAATTCGCGCTGCAGGATCGCCAGGGCCGATCCGATCGTCATCGTCGGCGTGCGCGAGACGCCGAACGGCCAGGTCTCCTCGGTATCGTTTCCGCGGCTCTCCGGCTGTTCGCCCCGGGCCGCTGCCCCTGCCGAGGTCACTGGTCCGGCGACGAGGACGACTGCGCTGAGGCCTCCCCACGGCGGGGACTGGGGTGGAAGGTGAGCCGGTACTTGCCGATCTGCACCTCGTCTCCGGCTTGCAGCACCACTTCATCGATCCGGGTGCGGTTGACGTAGGTGCCGTTCAGGCTGCCCACATCCCGGACGGTGAACTGCCCGTCGTCGCGGACGAACTCGGCGTGCTTGCGCGAGACGGTCACGTCATCGAGGAAGATGTCGGCGCCGGTATCGCGGCCGGCGGTGACCCGGGTGTCGTCGAGCAGGAACCGTGCCCCGGCGTTCGGCCCATGCTGGACGATCAGCAGGGCCGAGCGCGGCGGCAGTGCCTCCACTGCCGCGCGGTCCCCGGCATCGATCGTGCCCGGCGCCAACTGGTCGTATTCAGGAGCGAGCCGGCCCAGGGCTGCCGTGGTGTGCGGAGCTGGGGCGTTGCCTGCATCGGAGTCCGGCCCCGGCGGGCTCGTCTCGTTCTCCGGTGCTGTCATAGCGCGCCTCCTGATGCTGACAAGTCGCCATCCGCCGCTGTGGTCGGATGGGTCTGACCGCTGACTCTACCCTGCACACTCTAGTTGTCGTACCAGCGCGATCCCAGCCCCGAGGACAAGCACTGGTCCAACCGGGCCAGCCGCCGTCGACCAGCGCGCCAGGACACGGGTCTCAGGCCCGGGTCATCCGGCCGTTTCCAGATCCGTGGGTTCTGCATACTGCGGTTCGGCGACCTCTCGCACAGCGGTGATCTGCACCAGGTCGCGCTGCTCCAGGCTCACCTGTGCGCCCACATTTCGCATACTCGCCAACGCCCCGCCGGGAATGTCCAGCGCCACCGCGAGAGTCTGCGGATCGCCGATCGCGCGCCATTCGTACGGGGGTGAGATCTGCTCGCCATCGACCGTCAGCCCCGCGGAGGTGTCCACGAAGGCTGACGTGGCCGTCAGGCGTTCCCCGTTCACCGAGATCCCCTCCGCACCGGCGTTGCGGATCTCTTCGAGCATATGCACCATCCGCTGGGCGTCCACCGCTTCCTGGTCGTCCTCGACGTTCACCACCACTCCGGAACCCTCCACCGGAACGGTACCTGCCAGGATCGCCTGCAAGGTGGCGTAGTCCTCGGCGAGACGGCGGTCGCCCGACCCGGAGGTGAGGGCGGCAAGGTCACGGCGCAGCTGGCTGCGCTGGTCGGTCAGTTCTTGATTGCGTTGGGTGACTTCGTCGAGCAGTCGGACCAGGTCGTCCTGGCGCAGGGCCGAGTACTGGTCCTGCTGGGTGTGCTGCACCTGGACCACGATCCCCACCCCGAGAAGTACACCGATGAGCGCGATGAGCAGCTGGGCCCGCAGGGAACCGCGTTTGCCCGAACGCCGCGGTGCTGGCGATCCCTCTGCTGCGGGCGGATCCTCCTGGTGCTTCGCGTGCTGTGCCGGGCCCTCCTGCTGCTCCCGGGACGGCTCGGCGTGATCGGCCTGGCTGGCGAACTCCTCGCAGGTGGCCTCATTGGGCGCCTCATGCCCGGCTTGCTCAGCAGCAGCCTGCTCAGTAGCGGCCTGCTCAGCGGCGGGGTCGCTGTGCTCGGGCTCGTGCGCCGCATGACCATGGCCGGATTGCTCTTTGGACCGTGCGTGCCAGGGGTGCCGAGCAGTCATCGTCCCGCGCCCCTCACGCCTTGAAGATGTGCCGGCGGATCGAGGCCGCATTGGAGAAGATACGGATGCCCAACACCACCACCACAGCGGTGCTCAGCTGAGAGCCGACGCCCAGCTGGTCCCCCAGGAACACCAGCAGTGCGGCGATCACCACATTGAACACGAACGAGGTGACGAACACTCGCTCGTCGAACACCCCTTCCAGCCGTGCGCGCACCGCACCGAAGAGGGCATCCAGTGCCGCCACCACGGCGATCGGCAGGTACGGCTGAAGATAGGGCGGTACCGACGGATCCACGACCAGGCCGAGCACGACCCCCACGATGAGCCCGGCCACGGCTATCATCGAACCCTCCATCCGTCGATACGCCACAGTCTGGCACGTGCAGGTGCTGCACCAGGCTCGGGCCTCATGACGATTTGGTCACATGCCGCAGTGGCGGCCCTGCTCCGGCCGGGAGCTGGAGCTCATCCTCCGCGCTGACCGAGGAGGAGATGGAGTACTGGGCGGCGAGCAGATTCAGCACCGCCGAGGCAGCCGTACGGGCGAAGTTGGTGCGCAGCTCGTTGGGGTCACCGATGGCGGAGATGACGTACGGGGAGACCAGCGGCTGCAGGTCCACCAGGATGGCATCACCAGCGGTACGGATGGCGGTCTGACTGGTCAGGCGATGCCCATTGATCGCGATCGCCTCGGCACCGGCCGCCCACAGACCATTGACCACCACCTGAAGGTCACTGTCCTGTACCCGCTCCTCTTCGCTGCCGGAGGCATTGCGCTGGGCGCGCTCGGAGTCCCGCAGAGTGACGGTGACGCCGGGCCCGTGCACGGCCACCGTGCCTGCCCAGACCGCCTGGTTGCGAGCTCCCTTCAGGATGGAGTCGGCTTCGGACCCCAGCTGCTGTGCCTGCATGGCGGCGATCTGCTCCTGCAGGTCCTCCACCTCGTCGGCCAGCTGATCATTGACCTGAGATCTGCTCCGCAGCTCCTCAGCGAGCACGCTGGAGGCACTGGGCACGTCCTCGGCCGGTATCCGCAGCTCCCGGGCCGCCCACACGCCGGTCAGCCCCAGGGCCACCGCCAGCAGAAAGATCAACACCCGGCCGGCGACGGTACGTGGTTTGGCCCGCCCTTGCGCACGGGCGCGCGCGGCCGCGGCGTAGCCAGGATCCAGCGGCCGCCGGCGCACCTCGTTCAGCAACGTCATCGAGGCATCCAGCCGTTCCCGCGCCGGTGTCCCCTCCGGGCGTGAAGTACTCATCCCGCCGTCCTCAGCGACATCAGCACCCGCCGGAACTGAAGGAGGTAGATCACCGCTGCTGCCCAGTACAGATAGACGCCCCACAGCGCAGCCGCCCAGCCGATGATCCAGGCCACCGTTCCCACCACACCTTCGATGTGGGCCAGGAGCAATAATGGGAAGGCATACATCAATGCGAACGTACCGGCCTTACCGGCCACGTGAACCGGGTATCCGGGGTAACCGTGCCGGAACATCACCGGCAGGGTCGCTCCCACCGCTACCTCCCGAGCCACCACCGTCAGCACGAGCCACCACGGGATGATGTCCTGATAGGCCAGCCCCACCACGGTGACGAAAATGAACAACCGGTCGGCCGAGGGATCCAGGAACCGGCCCAGTTTCGAGGCCTGATGGAATCGGCGGGCGATGACGCCGTCGAGCCAGTCGCTCAGGCCCGCCGCCACGAGCAGCGCGAAAGCCAGCAGCAGCTGGCCCTCGAAGATGAGTACTGCTACCACCGGCACCAGCAGCAGCCGCAGCATCGAGATGACGTTCGGGACGGTCAGGATTCGGTCGCTGACCTGCTCGCCGGCCGCCGAAGCGCCGTCACGGTCAGAAGTCGGATCCACACCGCTGAGCCTATGGGATAGCCGGACGCTGCCCCAGCCGGGACTCGCATCTGCCAGACTATGAACATGCTGTTGGCTTTCTCCGTCGCACCCCTGGGATCTGGCGAGTCGGTCGCCGAGGCCGTCGCCGATGCCATCGCGGTGGTCCGCGACTCCGGCCTGGACTACCACCTGGGCTCAATGTTCACCACGATCGAGGGCGAGTGGGACGAAGTGTTCGCAACGGTGCGCCGGGCCACCGACGCAGTCGCCGCCCACGGTCACCGGATCTCGCTGACGATGAAAGCCGATATCCGCCCCGGCCACGACCGAGAACTGACCGGTAAGGTGGAACGCGTTGAACGTGTGCTGGCCGAACGCGACTCCGGTAGCCAGTCGGCGGGCCGGTGAGCGCAGCAGCGACACCCGCCGCGCAGACGGATACCGGTGCACGACGGCCTGGCACGAGCCGGATGGAGCGTGAGGCGTGAGTCAGCAGCAGCGTAGCCGCATCACCCGGGACCGGCGCCTGTGGCGCTTGGGCACCCGGCAGATGATCGTCACCCTCGTGTTGATCGTGCTGATCAATCTGGCCGCCCGCCGTCTGGGGCTCGGCTTCGGCGGCAGCATCGTGCTCTGTGCCCTGGTGGCCTTCTCCTGGCCGTTCGTGGCCACCTGGTGGGCTCGCCGAAAACGCCGCTGACCTGTATCTTTCACCGCGCCCGAGAATCTTCCGCCCGCCTCAGGTGGGCCGCTGGTGCAGGTCACCGCAGAACTGCACCTCGTCCTGGGTGGCACTCAACTGTGCATTCGTGGTGGCCCAGGGCGCGGTGAGGCTCTCCGGGGGCCCGTACCGGCGCTCTTGCATGCGCTGCAGCGTGCCGGTGAGCATGTTCAGTCCCATCGCCACCAGGGGGTGGGAACTGGTGGCGCGCAGATCGCGCAGTCCCAGGCTCATATCGGGGCCCGGGGTGAGGGTCCCGGTGACCTGCACGGTGGCGGCCAGTGGCCCGCGGACCACCTCCAGATCGGCACGGAAGGGCAGGTCCCCCTCCCCCGGTGGCAGGTGCAGACTGCTGCCGGTGAGGCTGAAGCCGTGCTCGGCCAGCAGTGGCGCGGCGATACGGGCCACCACCGGTTCCAGGTCCGCCGGCCGCGCACGCAGGATGAACCATCCGTGCCCGGCCCCGCCCTGGGCCGCCGGTTCGAGCCGGAGGTGTCCGTCAGTGGTGGTCCGCCACTGGCAGGCCAGGTCCTGGGCCGTGGCGAGCAGCCACACCGGTACAGAGCGGACCAGCAGGTCCTGACCGGCCACCTGTAGTGCCTCGATCTGCACGGGGGTGCCCGCACCGGCCGGGAGCACCTGCGGTGGCTGTTGCAGGTTCGTCCCGGTCAGGTCCACGCCGATCTGCTCGATCCGGTCGGTGGCCACACCGCGTGTCTCGATCCGCACTGCCCCGTCGGGCAGGGACAGGTCGTGCTGCAGTCCGGCCCGGAGCCGGCGGGTCAGGTCGGTGTCGCCGGTGGGCAACGGCCCGGGGGTGAGCAGGAGCATGGGGCGCTTTCGATGGCTGGGCAGTACCGGCCAAGCCTAGGTCACCACCACGGCGGGACGAGACGACTCAGCCGACCTCGTCGGCGGCGCCGCTGAGCACCGTGACGTAGTCCTGCAGCCCCCAGGTCAGCGAGAGCGCAGTGGGAGGGGACATCGCAGCGATCAGCTCATCACCCACCACGGAGGCCACTGCACCGTCCTCGACGGCGGGAATCGCCTGGGTGTAGGACTGCTCCAGGAAGGTCTGGGCTTCCTCTTCGGTGGAGGCGTAGCTGACCAGGATGTCCGATTCCAACCGGTCGGTCTGCTCGTACGACAGGCCGTAGGCGTAGGTCTTGCCACCGGTATCGAGCTCCTCGACCGCGGGCGCGGATTTCAGCCCGAGGTCGAGCAGGAACGCCACTCGTGCGTCGCTGGGCTTGTACACCCAGAATTTCCCGCCCACGTCCCACACGGCCGCCACCGTGAGTCCGGACAGCTTCGGGTTCTCCGCGGCGGCCTTGTCCAACTGAGCATTCAGATCGCCCACGAGTTGCTTGCTCTCCTCGGCCAGGCCCAGCGACGTGCCCACAATGGTGATCACTTCGCGCCACGGCGTGGTCCAGGCCTCCTTCGGATAGGCCACCGTGGGGGCGATCTCGGTCAGCAGGGAGTACTGCTCCTCGGTGATACCCGAGTAGGGCGCCAGGATCAGATCCGGTTCGAGCTCGGCAATCTCCTCATAGGCGGGCTCCTCCACGGTGGCCGGGATCATCTGCACTTCCGCGCCCAGTTCCTTCAGCTTCTCCCTCACCCAGGGCAGCTGGCCGTCGTCCCCGGCGGCGTAGGTTTGTGCCTCGATGCCCACCGGCACCACGCCCAGGGCCAGCGCTGCTTCGTGGGATCCCCACCCCAGGGTCACCACGCGCTGGGGTGCGGAGTCGATTGTTGTCGTACCGAACGCGTGGTCGATGCTCACGCTCTGCCAGTCCTGTGAACCCGAGGAGCCCCCGCCGGTGGCCTCGTCGGTGCCCGAACCGGCCGAGCAGCCCGCCAGGGTCAGCAGGCCTGCCACGGTGAAGGTACGTCGCTTCATGAAGGGATCTCCTTGGACTCGAGTGCGGCGCCGGCCGGCGACGCAGGTGCGGGCTGATGTCCGGGACCGGACTGTTGACGCCGGCTGACCGGCACCACCATGGGGGTGCCGGTCACCGGGTCCTCGATCACCCGGCAGGTCAGGGCGAAGGCCTCGGCGACCACCTCGGGGGTGACCACCTCGGCGGGTGTGCCGTGGGTGAGCACCTGGCCTTGGCCCATGACCACCAGGTGGTCGGCGTAGCGGGCGGCGAGGTTGAGATCGTGCAGCACCATCACCACGGTGGTGCCGCCGGTGCTGTTCAGATCGGCCAGCAGGTCCAGCACGTCCAGCTGGTGGCTCACGTCCAGGAACGTGGTGGGCTCGTCCAGCAACAGGATGCCCGGGTCCTGTGCGAGGGCCATCGCCACCCAGACGCGTTGGCGCTGCCCACCGGAGAGGGAATCCATCGGCCGGTAGGCCAGGTCGGTGGTGCCGGTGGCCACCAAGGCGGCATCAACCGCCCGGGCGTCCTCGTCCTCGTCGCGGTGCAGCCAGTGCTGGTGCGGGTAGCGTCCACGGGCGACCAGATCGGCCACCAGGATCCCCTCGGGGGACACCGGGGACTGCGGCAGGATGCCCAGGTTCCGGGCCACCTGCCGGGAGGACTGGGCGTGCAGGTCCTGACCGTCCAACAGCACGGTCCAGGAGCTGGGGCGCATCAGCCGGGCCATACCGCGCAGCAACGTGGACTTACCGCACCCGTTGGCCCCCACGATGGCAGTGATATCACCGGCGGGAATCGCCATGGTGAGGTCCTGCACCACCGGGCCGGTGCCGTAGTCGAGCCAGACGTGCTCGGTGCGCAGCTGGTGCAGGCGGCTCATCCGCGGCTCCTTCGATCGGTGGCCAGTAGCCAGAGCAGGTAGGGGGCGCCGATCACGCCCGTGACTATCCCCACGGGTATCTCGATGCTGCTCAGCAGCTGCTCGCTGACCAGTTCTCCGGCCAGGACGACCACGCTGCCCACCAGCGCCGAAGCTGCCAGGGCGGGTCCGCCGTCGGCCACCAGTCTGCGGGCGATGGGGCCGGCCATGAACGCCACGAACGCCACCGGTCCCACGGCGGCCGTGGCCAGGGCGGCCAGCGCAGTTCCGGTCAGCAGCACCAGGAGCCGGGCACGGGAGGGGTGCACGCCCAGTCCGCCGGCGAGGTCGTCGCCCAGCTGCAGCACGCGCAGCCGCCAGGCGCCGAACGCCGCCAGTGGGATCAGGACCACCAGGGTCAGGGCGAGCCCGGCCACGGCCGGCCACCGGGGTGTGCCGATGGAGCCCACCATCCACACCAGCGCCGAGCCCAGGGTGCCCTCCTCGGCCCGGGTGAGCAGATAGCCGATACCGGCCTGGCACAGGAATGCCAGCCCCACCCCGACCAGGACGAACCGGTACCCGCTCAGTTCACTGGTCCAGGACAGCACCAGGATGGTTCCGGCCACCAGCACCGCACCCGCCAGAGCCACGGCGGAGACCCAGATGCCGCTGAGGCCGACCACCAGAATCGCCCAGGCTCCCGCCATGGAGGCCCCACCGGTGATGCCGATGATGTCCGGGCTGGCCAGCGGGTTGCGCAGCACGGTCTGGAACAGTGCCCCGGCCAGGCCGAACGCGGTGCCGACGGCCACCGCCATTGCCACGCGCGGCAGTCGCAGCCGCACCACGAAGGAACGCTCCCCGCCCAGTCCGGTCAGGGACTGTAGATGCCCCACCACCTCGGTAAGGCCCACGTGCCAGGCCAGGCTGATCCCGACCAGAAGCAGCACCAGCAGAGCCAGCGCCACAGTGACACCGGACCTGCGCCGTCGTACTACCCGCCGAGGCTCGGTAGCGGGGGCGACCATGACGGCGTTCATACCTGCACCAGCCTGACCCGGCGCACGATCGCGATCATCACCGGCGCTCCCACGGCGGCGACCACGAGCCCGGCTTCCAGTTCGCTGCGCGGAATGATCACCCTGCCCAGCACGTCCGCCCCCAGGAGCATCACCGGCCCGAACAGCAGGGATCCGGCCAGGATCCACCGGTAGTCGGGCCCCATCACCATGCGCGCAGCGTGCGGCACCACCAGGCCCACGAACACCAGCGGACCGGCCAGGGCGGTGGCCGTACCGGCCAGCAGCACCACAGCCAGTGCGCTCATCCCGCGCGCCAGGCCCAGATTCAGTCCCAGTCCGCGGGCCAGATCACCGCCCAGGGCGATGAGGTTCAATTGCCGTGCGCAGAAGATGGCCAGGACGAACCCCACGGCCAGGAACGGCAGGAGCGCCCCGGTGGTGGACAGGTTCGCCGGGCCGTCGCGGCCGGCCAGCGAGCCCACGGACCAGAAGCGGTAGGTGCTCATCGTCTGCTGGTTCGACATCAGCAGCAGGGTGATCACAGAGGTCACCCCGGCGGTCACCGCCGTCCCGGCCAGGGCCAGGGTCACCGGCGTGGCGCCCTCACGCCCCCGGGATCCCACGGCGTACACCAGGGCGGTGGCCGCGGCGGCACCGACGAGGGCGAACCAGATGAAATGGCCCGGGTTGGTCACCCCGAGGAAAGTGATAGCCAGCACCACCGACAGCGAGGCGCCCGCGTTCACGCCCAGCAGCCCGGGATCGGCCAGGGGGTTGCGGGTGATGCCTTGCATCAGCGTGCCGGCCCCACCCAGGCACGCACCGGCCAGCAGCCCCAGCAGGGTGCGCGGCATGCGCTGGTCGATGATGATGTCCTGCAGCGTGCTGCCGCTGTGGTAATCGGTCAGGGCCTGCCAGATGGTGGCCGGGTCGATCCAGCGGGACCCCAACGCCATGCTCATACCGCACACCACCAGCAGCGCCAGCACTGCCAGTACCACCGCGAGGGCGCGCCGGCGGCGGTAATCGCCATGCCGGGCCCCGGTGACGTCTCCCGCAGGCTGGATCGTGCTGCGGGGACGGGTGGTGGCAGCGGTCACTGTGCCTCGGCGCGGCCGTGTCGCCAGTAGCCCATGAAGGCCACCCGCCGCCGGCACACTCCGACTTCACGCACCAGGAACCGCCGCAGTGTCTTGATCACTCCGGCCTCGCCGGCGAACCAGGCGTAGAACGCTCCGCCGCACTGCTCACCACGCCCGCAGCTGTCCGTGGGCTGTCGGTACAGCACCGGGGAGTCCCACAGCAGCTGCTCATCGACGTCCACGTCTTCCAGCTGCTGTGGCACCACGGCCCGTGCCGGGCCGATCAGCTGCACGTTCTCCCGTGCCCACCGCCGCACCGCCGGCACGAGCTTCTCCCCGTGCGGTACGCCGCTGCGGGCCAACCAGGTGATCTCCGCCCCTTGCAGCAGATCGATGTCCAGGAAGTCCTCACTGGTAGGCACCTCCAGGAAGGCGTGCGCCTGCAATCCTGCGGGGAGGTTTTCCAGGATCGCGCACACGGCCGGTACCGCCGTCTCGTCTCCGGCCAGCAGGGCCTGGCGGGCCTGTCCGGGGTGCCAGTCGCGGCCGGAGTCCCGATTCACCGACCGGGCATCGGCCCCCACCACGCGCAGGGCGTCTCCTTCGCGGACCTGCTGCGCCCAACGGGAGGCCGGTCCGGCGTCTCCGTGCAGCACCAGGTCCACGTCGATCTCGCGCTGTTGCGGGCGCACGGCGCGCACCGTGTAGGTGCGCATGGGGCTGCGCCGGTCCTCGGGCTCCTGGCGCCAATTCTCGTACCAGGTACCGTCCGCGGCAGAGCCGTCCTGCAGGCCGAGGTCACTGAGTGTTCCCTCCGGCGTGGGCAGGAAGAGTTTGATGCGCTGGTCATCACCGGCGGTGGAGAAATGCTGCAGTTCCTCACCGGTGAGCGTGAGCCGCACGAAGTGCGGGCTGAGCTGCTTGACTGCCGCCACGGTGACGGCATACGGGCGGTACGCCGGACGGTCGTCCTGGGGTTGTTCGGCCGCCGCGCGAGCGGTTTCGGCGCGGGTCGCGGACGGCGGGGTGGTCACGGCCATGGTCACAGTGAATCACGCCGAGGCTAGATTCGTCACGGTCGCGTTGCATAATCCCGGGATGTGGCGACGCGGCGTCAGTTCCGAGCCGGTGCGGCCGGACCCGCCTCAGCTGCCCTCGTGCACCGTTCCGTACCCGGCCCGCCGCCACCAGGCCCTCTCCCCCGCACTCCCTGCACCCCCAGCAGGCCGCTCTCCCCCGCGGGAAGGACGCCCGCGGCCGCTGATGGTCATAGGCTCCTGGGCATGGCAACGCTCGACCAGGACCTCACGCCACTGCCGGCTGACCAGGTGGCCCGCTCCGCACGAATGGAGCGCCTGTTCCGCTGGTTGAACGACCCCGCCGACCCCTCCTGGGAGCGCCCTGGGCCTACCCCCGCCCAACGCCGTCATGACGTGCTGGGGATGCTGGGCGGCCTGTTGGTCGGGCTGCTGATGATGATGCTGGCCAAGTCCATCGGGCGGGTGATCGAGGGCGAGACGGCGTGGCACGCCTATGTGGCCGTGGCCGCCATGGTGGCGCCCCTGGCACTCCGCCGCGTCCGGCCGCTGCTGACCCTGGTCATCTCCTCGGTCCTGTTCCTGGCGCTGAGCTATTTCAGCCCCGAGGCCTCGGTCTCGCTGACCTTCCAGGTGGCGTATTTCACTGCGATTTACACCGCGGTGGCCTGGGCTCGCAACCGACGCGCCCTGTGGCTGCTGGCCGTGCTGGTGCTGGGCGAGATGACGTTGTGGCTGGTCATCAGCTTCACCATGACCAATGCCATGCGCGGAGCGAGCCAGTTCGACCATGCCAGCGGGCCGATGGAGCCACAGCTGGCGCTGGTGCTGTTCACCGCGGTGATGAACATCGCCTACTTCGGCGGTGCGCTGCTGATCGGGCGCACCAGCTGGCGTGGGGCGCTGCAGCGGGAGCGGGCGCGCCGGCGTGCCGAGCAACTGGCTCAGCAGGCCGAGGAGCTGGCCCGCCGTGCGGTACTGGACGAACGGATCCGCATCGCCCGGGAACTGCACGATGTGGTGGCACACCACATCTCGGTCATCGGCATCCAGGCGGGGGCGGCGCGGCGTGTGTTGGACACTTCGCCCGCCGCGGCTCAGGATGCGTTGCGCCACGTGGAGACCGCCAGCAGGCAGGCGGTGGCCGAGATGCGCTCGCTGCTGCACGTGCTGCGTCACGAGGCGGGTGAAGAGCACG
>Ga0079225_10001552_pt1 | contig 12935 bp, 12 predicted proteins | sample Poulit2012_FD_76344 | JGI IMG/M metagenome (GOLD analysis project Ga0079225, IMG submission 76344) | Agricultural soil microbial communities from Georgia to study Nitrogen management - Poultry litter 2012 | ecosystem: Environmental > Terrestrial > Soil > Agricultural land | place: USA: Georgia...
AGTAGATCAAAAGTTAGTTGAAGATCATGAAGAAGAGGATCTTAGGGGTACCTTTGCATCTGTCTTATTTTTAGGAGCCTTTTTAATAGTTTCTTGGGTCGGTGTCTTAATATTATATTTAATTCGGTAGAAAAGGAGATTTAAACCTATGAAAATGCATAGATATGAAAAAATCTGGTTAGGTTTAGGAACAACAACATTACTCATCTTTTTAATTGTTGTTGGAATTAGTGCTTTTTATATGGGTAACCAACCACCTAGTTGTGCGGTTACTCTAAACCCTGATAAAGTTGATGAAACAGAACCTTTCAACAATCCAGGATTAAGGGAAATTGGGGATAATGAATATCAATTTACAATTGTAGCAGAGGCTTTCAACTTTGATGTAGGTACAGATGACAAAGTCGTTCAGATCCCTAAAGGAGCAACTGTACACTTCCAAGTGACAACAAAGGATGTTCTCCATGGATTTGAAATCGCAGGAACTAACATTAATATGATGTTAGAACCCGGATATATTAGCACTTATACAAATACATTTAAAAATGCTGGTACCTTCACCTTGCTATGTAATGAGTATTGTGGAATTGGTCACCACATGATGTATGCAACGATTGAGGTGGTTGAATAATGATAAAATCAATTAAAAGTTTAAGCCCAAAGGATGCCCGCCTATCAATGGCCCATATGTATGTTGCCTTTATTGCTTTAATGATCGGAGCTACGGCGGGATTGTTACAAACGCTCGAACGAACAGGTAGTTTTAAATTGCCCTTTGGCATTGGTTACTATCAAATTTTAACAGTACACGGGGTAATATTAGCTTTAGTACTTACAACATTCTTTATTTTAGGCTTTATGCTTGCAGGTCAAAGTAAAACTGCTGGTAAATTCACAGACAGTGAACGAAATATGGCTTGGTTCGGATATTGGTTAATGGTTATCGGAACGATCATGGCCACAATTTTTATCCTGTTGAACGAAGCAACAGTCTTATATACATTTTATGCACCGATGATGGCTCACTGGGCTTTCTATCTCGGTCTAACATTAGTTATTGTTGGTAGTTGGTTTGAAGGATTTGTTATCTTTCGTCGTCATGCTCGATTTTTAAAAGAAAATCCTGGTGAAAAATCACCGCTCTTTAGCTTTATGGCTGTTATTAATATGGTCATGTGGCAAATCGCAACTCTAGGTGTTGCAGCAACTGTTTTATTACAATTTATCCCATGGTCTCTCGGACTAACGGAATCTATTGATGTACTTGTCAGTCGTACCCTATTTTGGTACTTCGGTCACCCACTCGTATATTTCTGGTTATTGCCTGCTTATATGGCTTGGTATACAATTATTCCAAAAATTATCGGTGGAAAAGTGTTTTCTGATTCTTTAGCACGTCTATCTTTTATTTTATTATTGCTCTTCTCTATCCCAGTAGGATTCCACCACCAATTAACAGAACCTGGTATTGATCCTTTCTGGAAATATTTGCAAGTTGTTTTAACATTTTTAGTCGTTATCCCATCATTAATGACTGCCTTCTCACTCTTTGCAACATTTGAAGCAAGAGGGCGTGAATTAGGTGCTAAAGGTGTTTTTGGTTGGGTTAAAAAGATGCCGTGGAATGATGTTCGTTTCTTAGCTCCTTTCTTAGGTATGTTACTCTTTATCCCTGGTGGAGCCGGAGGTATCATTAACGCATCTAACCAAATGAACCAAGTTGTTCATAATACAATGTGGGTTACAGGTCACTTCCACTTCACTGTTGCTACAACTGTCATGTTAACGTTCTTTGGAATAGCTTATTGGTTAATCCCAACACTTACTGGCCGTAAATTTACAGAAACTGCTAACAAGTGGGGTAAAATTCAAACTTGGTTATGGACAGCCGGTATGGTTATTATGGGTGGTTCCATGCACTGGCAAGGATTACTTGGTGGTCCTCGTCGCTCAGCCTTCTCAGAGTATGCAGGTAATGCAGATACAGCATCCTGGGGTACTTACCAACTGTTCCAAGCGATTGGCGGATCTATCTTATTTCTCGGTATGATTGTTATGATTGGGGTCTTTGTCTACTTAGCATTTTATGCTCCAAAAGGCGAGGAAGAGTTTCCAATTGCCGAAGAAGGCCCAACTTCCGGTGAAACGCCAGCAGTGTTGGAAAACTGGAAATTATGGATCGGAATTACAATTGCTTTAATCTTGTTTGCTTACACAATTCCATTTATCGATATCATACAAAACGCACCACCGGGAGCAAAAGGATTTAAGCTTTACTAAGATTATTATATATACGGGGAGAAGATTTTTCTCCCCTACTGCTATTATTATTTTTATTATTTTTTATTTGGAGGAGATTTTCCTTGAAAAAATTATATATAACCTTTGGGGCACTGCTCGTTCTTGGAATTGCCGTTGGCGTATTATATTTAGAAGTCATTCGTCCCGGCAGTGCTGAATTACCTGAAGATATCGTCATGGAAAATGCATTTGAAGGTGAATACGCCTTTGCAAATATGCCAAAAAAAGCTCGACTCGTTGAATTTATGTATACAAATTGTCCCGATGTTTGTCCTGTTACAACGGTAAAAATGTCTGAACTCAGACACCGTTTATTGAAGGACGGTGTATTTGGGGACAAGGTTGAATTTATTACAATTACAATCGATCCAAGTCATGACACGAAGGAAGTTTTACAAGATTATGCCGGCCGATTTGAAGTAGACTCAGCGGATGATGGTTGGAAATTTTTAAGAGCATCTGAAGAGGATACTCGAAAAGTTGCTGATTCATTAAATTTCCGTTATCGTGATCCAGGTACTGGAGATATTATTCATGAAACCTTTACCTACTTTATAGACGAGAATAATAACCTTTTAGAGAAGTTCGCAATGGGTGAAGGGTTTGATACAGATAAAGTATATCGTAGAATAACGAATTCGATTAAATAAAGTAGAGGAAAACTCATTCCCTCTACTTTTCTTTTTTGCCAAAATATTGAAAATAGTCAGTTTGTATGAAACCGTTAAATAATTTTCGTTTGCGAGTAGCTTGTTGCCCAACAACTTTCTCAAAGCCTTTAAAAGCTGTTAAAATATAATAGCTCCAAGTCGGATCTTGTTTCATCACTTGACCTAAAGTTCGATAAAGATGTTTAACCTCCCGTTGGTCCCCTATTCTCTCGCCATAAGGTGGATTAGTTACAAGATAGCCGTTTGTTTCTTTTAATACTAAATCATTAATTGTCATTTGTTTAAAATCTATTAAATCAGCTAAGCCTGCTTCTATAGCATTTGCTTGGGATATTTTAATCATCTGATGATCAATATCTGATCCAACAATATTTAACTGTTGATCATAATTTGCTAAATCCTCCGCCTCTATTAGTGCATCATCCCACAATTTTTGACCTAGAAATGACCAATTTTCTGAGGCAAATTCCCGATTAAATCCTGGAGCAATATTTTGACCGATCAGCGCTGCTTCAATAGGAATCGTTCCAGACCCACAAAAGGGGTCAATAAAAGGCTCATCAGCCCGCCAATTAGTTAATAAAACTAGAGCTGCTGCTAAAGTTTCTTTAAGTGGTGCTGTTCCTTGCCCAATTCGATAACCCCTTCGATGTAATCCACTTCCCGATGTATCGATTGTAAGGGTAGCAATATCTTTATGTAAAGCTACTTCAACTCGGTATAAAGCGCCGGTTTCTGGCATATTATGAGCTACTCCATATTTTAACTTTAACCGATCTGCAATAGCCCTTTTTACAATTGCTTGGCAATCCGATACACTATATAACTTAGACTTTTGTGACTTACCAATCACTGGAAATTTGCCATCCTCGGAAATAAACTTTTCCCATGGTAATGCTTTCGTTTGTTCGAATAATTCATCAAAGGTTGTCGCTTTAAATTGTCCAACTAATAGTTTTAAGCGATCTGCTGATCTAAGCCATAAGTTGCATCGTGGTATAGCGGAAAGTGGTGCATTAAATGTAACCATTCCATTATCAACTGTTGTCTCATAACCTAACTGTTTAACTTCCCGGTTAACGACAGCTTCAAGACCCATGGCCGCTGTAGCAATTAACGTTATTTGTCCCAAATTATTCACCCTACTTAATATTTTACTAATAAATCCAATAATAATAAATAACCTTTCCAACATCAGATAGTGTTGGAAAGGTCGTGAAAATCATACATTTATGCGCTATTAAATACTCGATAAGCCATGTTCTGTACCGTTGTACTACGAACGGAAGCGATCCTCGTACTCCGGCTGTAACCATTTATCTACAAGTTATTAAACTTGTCTCTTAATTCGGTTCATTTCCCTACTATAAGAGTGCCCCTACCAATATTTGGGTTGCTCACTTGTGGGGTTTACCCGTTCCAGTTAAAATGTTTCCATTTTAAATCGTCTCTGTGGCACTTTCAAGGTATATACTCCCTATTAACATTAATATAGTCGTTTAACTTAGGAGTATTTCCTGCCGTTAACGTTTTAAAAACGTCACCTTGACTTATTGTTTCGTCAAGCACAATCACTACAAACATCTCAGTTTGTGTGAGCATGGACTTTCCTCTACAGTTAAAATAAACCGCAGCGATTACATGAGTATTTAATACTTGCTTGATTTATTATACCATAATTAAGTCTGTACTTCACTTAATAAAGACTAAGACCTTCTACCAAAAACTTCCTTTTCCAAGTTAGATAATCTTTTTAAAATATCATAATTTACTTGGTGAGCTGGTTGAGACGCTTGTCTTGTTCGTAATTCATCTGAACTTCTTTTTAATTGTTCGTTTTCAGCTTCCAGTCTTTGAATTTGCTCATTAAATTTATTGTAATCCTTTATAATAATATCGAGAAACTCATCGACTTCTTCTTGATTATAGCCACGCATCGATGTTTTAAAATCCTTTTCTAAAATTTCTTTACTCGTTAATTGAATATAATCGGCCTGCATAATCCCCACCCTATCTACATTTACCGTTGGAAGTGTTAAATATTATTAACTTAATTATAGCATATATTTTAGAGTCTATGTTTATTACTTTTTGTTTAAAGTATTAGCCGAAAAAGCAGCCGGCAATAACTCGTTTATAAATACTTTCCTTACTTCACCGGCCAAATTCGTTAAATAAATTGGTACATCATCCTTTATAAATTCAACCATCACTTGACGACAAGCCCCACAAGGACTAATCGGGTGTTCTGTATCGGCTATTATTGCCATACTTATAAAGTTTTTCTCCCCAGCTGATATCGCTTTAAAGAGAGCCACCCGTTCAGCGCAACACGTTAATGAATAGGAACTGTTTTCAATATTGCCACCAGTATAAATTTTGCCTGATTCAGATAAAATGGCAGCCCCGACTAAAAACTTTGAATAAGGTGCATAAGCATTTTGACGGCCAACTTTTGCATTTTCAATTAATTGTTCCTTCATTTTTGCCCTCTTTTCTTTCGATTTTCTCCCATAAGTATTAATTAATTGTATTTATTATCTGTTTATTAACAGGCAAAATTAAAATTTGCTACAACAAATAATTTTAGCCTCGCTATGTGCTATGGGAATTTTTATGAAACTAAACGGCCCATAATACAATAACCTTAATATTTTATTTAACTTTAATGCTAGTTTATATGAATTGTTTGTATTCATTTTATAGCTATTATACGCACATTATTATAATAATTAATGATAGCGAAATTTTCAGGAAACTACTGTTTTATAGTTTTAAACTCTTTTATCTTTTAAGGAATATGATTTATTATATTTACTCGGATAATAAACTATCTAGTACATAGATAATTGATTGATAGTACTCCATATAAAATCTTTTACGTATATCAATATAATAACTGTGTAAAATAAGCAATTTAATATTTTCTTTAGTTGCCTCAATTTGATGGGGATAAACTTTGCTTTGATAATTTTTTAGATAAGATTGAACATCAACTTCCCACTGTTCTAATAAATTAAAGATTGGTTTCGTTTCTTCCTTCATCTCGTTAAAGAAGTCATGATCATTGATCGATTCTGGAGGCTCATTTAATAAAAACTTTTTTTTCAACGAATTTATATGTTGTTTCAATAATAATGTTTTTTCTTTAATCAATATTTATTGCCACCTTTTGTCGTATAGGGTTAATTTAAGCATATGATGTTAAAAATCTTTGGTCAAGTATTCTTTTATCTTTCACGCATTGATCGTTGGGATTGATAAATTTTCGGATGATAACTTTGGATGTTTTTGTCCAATATTAATTTCATTTGTACCGTTTGCCAAATAAGCTGGTTAACAGCAGTAATTATGCTCTTACAGGAATTTACTTTGTTTGTTTCCGAAAAATGCTTATTGTAAATGTTCATGCTATCACTCTTTCAAATTTATTTTTATAATATATTCAAGCTTTAACTAAAAATGACCTTCATAAACGACAATCAAGGAAACAATGTGACAAAAAACAAAATAATTTGTTATAGAAATCGAGAATTTATCTAAGATATCTTTGTAGTTATAGCGATAAATTGTTTTAAAAATTTCATTTAATGTATACAATCAAAGTATGTGCAAAACTAGATTTTGTTATATAATAATAGATGATTTACTATAATGGTATGTAAAGAAATGATTAAAAGAGGGATCATTGATGAAGTACCCACAAGGAATCCGACAATCGAATAGACAAGTCCCTTCTTCAAACAGATCTCATAGTAATCGGGGGATGAGTTTAGAAGAGGATATTGATTTAACGAATAAATATTATTTAGCAATGAATCAAGCAGTTATTCATAAAAAACCAACACCAATCCAAATTGTTAATGTACATTATCCGAAAAGAAGTGCAGCGGTTATTACTGAAGCATATTTTCAACAGGCTTCAACTACGGATTACAATGGAATTTATCGGGGAAAGTATATAGATTTTGAGGCAAAGGAAACTCGATCAAATACATCGTTCCCTTTAGCTAACATTCATGAACACCAAATCGAACATATGCGTTCAGTGATAGATCATCAAGGAATTGCCTTTATGATTATCAGGTTTACTAATTTAGATGAAACCTATTTATATGGTGTTGAACATTTATTTGAGTTTTGGGACCAGCAACAATCCGGCGGCCGTAAATCGATTCCATATAAAGAAATTAAGACTGCTGGACACTTAATTCCAATAAAATATCAACCGCGTATAGCCTATTTATCCATAATAGATCAGCTATACTTTTAGAAATGGAGTGTGAAGTCATGCCTAATGAACAATCACGGATGAATCGACGCAAGAAAATTAATCAAAAGAAAAAACCTATTTGGAAAATAATTTTAATCTCTATAGCAGCATTATTTTTATTGCTTGGCATAAGTGTAGGTACTGTGTTCGCTTATTATATCTCGACAGCTCCTGAACTTGATCCTGAAAAATTATCGGATCCTTTCTCATCGAAAGTTTATGATAAAGATGGAAAAGTATTTGCTGAATTTGGTACAGAAAAAAGAACTAAAATTGAATATGATGATTTACCAGAGATTTTAATTGATGCGGTAACAGCAACTGAGGATGTCAGATTTTTTAAACATCGTGGTATAGACTTACGTCGTATTGGTGGAGCGATTAAGGCGAACATCACCCGGGGTTTCGGTGCTGAAGGTGCAAGTACAATTACCCAACAAGTTGTTGAGAATGCCTTTTTAACACCGGAGAAAAAAATAAAATATAAAGTGCAAGAACAGTGGCTTGCTTTAAAACTAGAACGAGAATATTCAAAAGAACAAATTTTAGAAATGTATTTAAACAAAATATTTTATGGAAGCAATGCTTATGGAGTTGCTAAAGCAGCGGAAATATATTTTGGAAAAACTGACCTTCATGATTTAACTTTACCGGAAGCGGCTATTTTAGCGGGACTACCCCAGCGCCCATCAGCATACAATCCTTATGTCAATCCTGATCTGATGGAAAAAAGAATGGATACAGTTTTAAAGTTAATGGTTCGTCATAAAAAAATTTCTGAAGAAGAAGCTGAAGAAGCGCGACAGGTTGATATTGAATCCCTATTAGCAGGACAACCAAAGTCAACGATGCCCTATGAAGGTTTTGTACAAAAAGTTAGGAAGGAATTAGAAGATAAATTAGATGTTAATCTTGAAACAGACGGTGTTGAAGTTTATACGACTTTAGACCCTTCTATTCAAAAACATGTTGAATTTTTAATGACGGACAGTGATGATAATCCTATCCCTTATCCTGATGATGATATGAAAACAGGTATGACCGTCGTAAATACACAAACAGGTGAAATATTAGCGATTGGCGGACAACGAAATAGCGAAAATCTTGATGGTTTTAATTATGCCTTTCAAGGTGGCGGTTTTCAACCGGGATCAACGGTTAAACCGATCATGTCTTATGGTCCAGCTATTGAATATAATAAAATCTCAACTTACCATCAACTTAATGATGATAAACCTTATGAAGTTGCTGGGACTTCGCCTATTCGTAATTGGAATAGGCAATATCAAGGTTGGATGTCGGCACGATATGCTCTCACCCATTCTTTAAATGTACCAACTGTAAAATTAGTTGATGAAACAGGCTTAGCCAATGCCCAAGAGTTTGCGGAAGGATTAGGTATTAAATTTCATGAAGATCAAATAAATATCCGAGATGCTATTGGTGGAACAGAAACAAACGTAACACCTGTCCAATTAGCAGGCGCATTTAGTGCTTTTGGTAACGAAGGAATTTATCATGAACCCTATACCGTTACAAAAGTTGTCTACCCAGATGGTAAAGAAACTAATTTAGCATCTAAGCCAGAGGTTGCCATGAGTGACTATACTGCTTATATGGTAACAGACATGTTAAAATCAGTCGTTAAAGAAGGTACAGGTACAGCGGCTAATATTTCCGGCTTACCTATGGCAGGAAAAACTGGTACGACTAATTTAGCTGACCAAACAGGAGCACCTGATGCTTGGTTTGTCGGTTATACAACAAACTTTACAATTTCTGTTTGGGCTGGTGGGTACGAAGATGAAGAAGGTAAACGAACAGTCATTCCTGGTAATGGCACTCAAATTCCCCGTCTTCTTTTTAAGGAAACGATGAGTGAAATTTCAAAGGATATCCAAACTACCGATTTTATAAAACCAAGTTCTGTTGTTGAAGTTGAAGTAGAAAAAGGGACTAATCCTCCTAAATTACCGAGTGATTTTACACCAACAGATAAAATTGTTAAAGAATTATTCGTTAAAGGTCATGAACCGAAGGAAGTATCTGATGAATTTGATCAATTAGATCCTGTGAAAAACTTAAGCGTTACTTACGATGAACCAACTAATTCTTTAGAAGTAACTTGGGATTATGACATCGATGATGAAACCGATGTTGAATTTGAAGTAAGTGCTAGCATTGATGGTCAAGCAATGAAGGAACTTGCCACGACATCTGATCACAACTTAACAATTAGCGAAGTCGAAGAAGGCGCTGAATATACAATTCAAGTTGTTGTAGTTCGTGATGAACTCAAGAGTGATCCTGTATCTACTAAATACATCATTCCTGAAAAAGAAGTTGAAATAGAACCCGTCACAAATTTAACAGCCGATTACGACGAAGATAAAAATGTTATTCATGTGAGCTGGGATCATTCAGGCCCGATAGCTAATTTTGATATTGTCGTTAATCCTGGTGACTTTTCAACGGTTATTTCCGATAAACGATTAGAAATTACCAATATCGAACAAGGAACGACTTATACGATTACCGTTACTCCCATTTCACGGGATTCTGATGCTTATGGTGATGCGATGTCTGTAAATATAAAAATTCCTATTGTCGAAATTGAAGAACCAAATGAAACGGAACCGCCGGATAAAGATGAGAATAATGATGATCATGATGAAAATAATCCAGAAGAACCGGAGGAACCAGGAGATAAAACAGAAGATTGATAAAGCATATAAAACCGTATGGATAAAATTGAACTACTCTCCAAACAAATAGACACGTAAATATATAAAAGATTCCAGTAAAAATTTATTTACTGGAATCTTTTTATTTTTAAAGTTAATCATAAACAACTTAGTCGCACCAGAAATCTTTTCGCATTCCACGGGCATAGACTCAACTTATGTAGCTCATCTATTCGAGTCACTACAGGGATTTTCGGCTCGTGCTGTTCCTGCAAGATTTCTTCCGTTAATTCGAAGTTTTCACGATAAAAAATTCTAATATGTGGCTATGTTAGCATCTTTAAGCCCATTTTTAACGTGACACGCCTTGTATGATAAAATTCGATGTACCAGATTGGATGTCAGCTAGCCATGTGCTTAATATCTTAAAAATCTTTCTTTTCCCAGAAACAGTCCATAGAATCAAAAAATTCCTTTTCCCCCTATTCTTTTATAGTTATATATTTACTGTTAGAACGCATAAAAACACCCCCTCTAAAGTAGTTTTATTTTTATCTGTCTACTTTAGAGAGGGCATATCAAAATTTCCATATGATTTTATTTTACTTATGTTTTTCTCGCTCTAATTGACGCATACGTTTTTGTCCTTCACGACATAAATCTAATAAAGGGCATTCAAGACAATTCGGATTTCTTGCTTTACAATGATATCTCCCGAAAAAAATTAATCGATGATGGGTTGCATTCCATTGTTCCTTAGGAATTTTTTTCATAAGAGTCCGTTCGACTTCGAGGACTGAATCTTTCCAACGGGCAATCCCTAACCGTTTGGCTACCCGTTCAACGTGCGTATCTACGGCTAAGGCTGGTACATCAAAGGCAACAGATAAAACAACATTAGCTGTCTTACGCCCTACCCCACCTAATTTCATCAATTCTTCCCTTGTATTAGGTACAACCCCATTAAACTCCTCGATTAAAGTTTGTGATAACTTTTGAATGTTTTTCGCCTTATTACGATATAGACCTAATGATTGGATATCCTTTTGTAGTTCCTTCAATGGAACGGCTAAATAATCCTCAGGTGTTTTATATTTTTTAAATAAATGTTTTGTTACTCGGTTCACTTGTTCATCAGTGCTTTGCGCTGATAATAATACAGCGATGACTAATTCAAAATTATTTGTAAAATTAAGCTCAATTGTCGCATCAGGGAACATTTTTTCCATTTCATCTAAACAAAATTTAATTTCCTTTAAATTTAACAATGTTCTAATCGCCATCCTCTATCCAATTATAATTTAATAGGGATTTATCTTCAGCTGATAATTGATGTCCTTGTTTTATTTGCCTTGATTGATGATCTCTAAAAGAACGGGCTTTCGCTCGAGCTTGTTCGACTGTTTTTATGCCTTTATTTTCCCAATTTCGTAAAATTCTATCGATATATTTAAAGTTTAATTTACTCATTAACACAGCTTCCCTAAGAGCAGCCTTTATAATCTCAGGTGCATACACATCTTCATCAAGCCAATGATTAATCGTTTCAATTTCAAAAGGTGATAAAGGGCGACCAAATTCCTGTTCAAAAAGAATAAATATAGTCCCTATATCATGCTCTTTCCTTACCTTTGCATCTTCATGAATAAACAACTTTTCCCATAAGGGCGACAAGCTATAAGCCTCACTAATTTGATATTGATCATTTTTAACATGTCTAATAGATAAATAGTTTTTTTGAATTAATGTACGAATGATTTTTGAACAATCATCTTTACTTAAAGTTAAATAATTTGTTAGTTCATCAAGGGTAGGGAAATCATTACCTGTTTGGATAAAACGATAAATTTGGAGTAAAACTAATACCTCCGTTTCGTTCAATCCAAGAGAAGCATAGGAGGTTAATAGCTTATTTGGGATAGTCATTTGGTTAGCTAAAATTTCTTCTATATTAACTTTTTTACTTTTCATCTATCAACCTCTCCTGTATGTCATTATTTTTTCGTTAAAGTAAATCGTTGAATAATGCCTAATTAACATTAGTTTCATTAGGTATATATTCAACGATTTATAATCATATTAAAAGTCTTTTATCGGTTATGGATATAAGCGGTTGAGCAAACGTGGAAAGGGAATTGTTTCCCTTACATGACCTACACCAGCTAACCAAGCGACAGTTCTTTCAAATCCTAATCCAAAGCCCGAATGAGGTACACTACCATATTTTCGTAACTCTAAATACCATTCATAAGCCGGTCCTGATAAATCGTGTTCTTTATAACGTTTTTCCATAAGATCTAAATCATCAATTCGTTGAGAACCACCGATGATTTCTCCATATCCTTCTGGTGCAATTAAATCCGCACATAGTACAACTTCAGGTCGATTAGGAACAGGTTTCATATAAAAAGCCTTAATGTCGGCCGGATAATGCAGGATAAATGTTGGTTTTTGATAATGATTAGCGATTGCTGTTTCATGGCGGGCACTAAAATCATCGCCCCATTTAATATCATCAAAACCTTCTTCATTTAACCATTTGATCGCATCATCATAGGAAATTCTTGCAAAGGGCTCTTTTACAGCTTCTAGAAGCGTTGTATCCCGGTCCAATATTTCAAGTTCTAATTGACATGTTTTAAGAACCGATTGAACAATATAACGGACATAAGCTTCCTGAATTTCTAAACTCTCCTCATGATCAACAAAGGCCATTTCCGGTTCTATCATCCAAAACTCAATTAAATGGCGTCTTGTATGAGATTTTTCTGCGCGGAAGGTTGGACCAAAGGAAAATACTCTACCTAAGGCCATTGCTGCCGCTTCTAAGTATAGTTGTCCACTTTGCGACAAGTAAGCATCTTCATCGAAATATTTAACGTGAAATAGCTCTGTTGTACCTTCAGCGGATGCTGCAGTTAAAATTGGTGGATCAATTTTTGTAAAGCCCTGTTCATTAAAAAATTCATAGGTCGCTTTTATTAACTCATTTCTAATTTTCATAAT
>Ga0079225_10001553_pt1 | contig 12932 bp, 11 predicted proteins | sample Poulit2012_FD_76344 | JGI IMG/M metagenome (GOLD analysis project Ga0079225, IMG submission 76344) | Agricultural soil microbial communities from Georgia to study Nitrogen management - Poultry litter 2012 | ecosystem: Environmental > Terrestrial > Soil > Agricultural land | place: USA: Georgia...
CTCACATCATTAACTAAAAAGTCATGAATGAACTGATCCACTTTATCATTCGTACCTACTGGGACGGTTGATTTTACAACGATCAAACAATCCTTTTCAATCGTCTCGGCAATTTGTCTGGCAACCGTTGCAATATAGGAAAGATCTGCAGACCCATCTGGTTGCTCTGGTGTGCCCACACCGATAAAAATAGCATCAGCATCTTTATAGGCCGATTTATAATCTGTTGTATAATCGACTCTTCCAGCAGCATAATTCTTCTGCATTAATTCTTCCAGTCCCTCTTCATAGATAGGGGATACTCCAGACTTCATTATGTTCACTTTATCCTCATCAATATCAACACAGGCCACTTGATGACCCTTTTCGGCAAAAGACACACCGGCAACTAATCCCACATAACCCGTTCCAGCTACTGCTATTTTGTACATTGTAATACCCTCCTAAGTAAAATTTAATTCATGATTTATTTCGTAGGAAATTGTCCAATTATATTGTACTTGTAAGAATGATTAGAACTTCATCATAATTTAATAAAGTTATTAAATTGATTTATTTTCTTCTGATCTTTTTCACTAGAGAATTGAATAGCTGGGTTGTTTTTTTTACTTTTAATATTATTAAACACAAACTGTAAATTATAATTGCAAAAATTATACTAATTATAATAGTGAAGTTAGAACCTATTTCTGTATAAATACTTATTAGATTTGATAATGTTTTCGATGTAGCAATCATAACTCCCGATGAGAATAGGATTTTAAATATATACAATAGTTCCCGTGAATCTAAAATACTACCAATAATTCTTCTGACATTTATTGATAACCATATGCTTGATAATATACTTGCAATACTTGTAGATAAAGCTAATCCCGCAACTCCTAAATCAGTAAAATAATAGAATGCAAAATTTAAGGTAACATTTATAATTGAATTATAAATTGCACTTAACATCGGAACTTTGCTATTTTTCATAGCAAAGAAATATCGAGAAAAGATTGAATTCATACCAAACCCAATCATTCCTATTGAATAAAATACCAAGGCATCTGAAGTTAGTTTAATCGAATGTTGATCAAACTCTCCGCGGCCAAATAGTAAGGTGATAATGTCTTCTGCAAAAAATATTATTCCAAATATAGCAGGGACTATAAGTAGTGTAATCAGTTTTATACTTTCTTTCATACTTTTCTTTAAACTGATTAAATTATTGGAAGATGCAAATTTTGATAGTGCAGGGAATAGAACTGTTGATATAGATATTATTACAGTTGATTGGATAAAACCCGTTAACTTACCCGAATAACTTAGTGCACTAACCCCACCTACTGCAACTAGTGAAGCTAACGACTTGTCTACAATTTTATTAATATCATTAACCGCAACACTAAATATTATGGGCAGTATAAGTATAAAAAATGCTTTTGTGTTTTCTTCTTTCAATTCGAATCTAACCATATAGGAATAGCCGCTTTTCAACAGATACGGTATTAGAGTTAGCGTTTGACTCAATGAGCCCAATAAATATCCATATGCTAGAAACATAACATTGTATTTAGCGCTTAGATAAATACTAATTAAAATAATTATATCCATTGGGATTATTGAGATTGCTGGTATTGAATAATTGTTCTTATAGTTCAAATATGCTGTAAAGACTGACGTTAATCCAAGTAACAGCATAGATAACGATATTATTCTAGTAAAGTCTATTGCTATTTTCCTTATATCTTCGTCTAATCCAGGTGCTAGAACACCTACAATAGGACTGGCGAATACCAAAATAAACAAATATGCTATTAAAAGCGCCACAGTTAACAAACTAATAATATTATTAGTAAAGTCTATTGCGGGTTTTTGACCCTTTTCTTCATTAATCCCACCAAATATTGGAATAAAACCACTTTTCACCGCATGGCCAAAAAATGCAAATAAGAGCGCTGGTACAGTAGTTCCAATGATATATGCATCTGCTATAGGACTAGCCCCGTAAAAGTATGCTAATGTCATTGATTTTGCAAAACCAAAAATTGATATTATTCCAGTTAGAATCATCAAAATAGACGCATTCTTTTTCATTTATAAATCCATCTCTCTCTTGATTGCTTGATTAGTAAATTTCTATGATTCATTTTTTCTATAATTAAAGTATTATTACTATTATCAAGCATCGATGATTTTATATAATTAAAATGGTCCGATACAGCTTCAATAGAGATGACTGAAAAATCGTTATCTAACATCTCCAAATATCCATATACTTTATTATCCCAAGCTAATGCAATATATGGCAAAAACATTGATTGTGCAAAAATCAGGGAATGCATTCTACCGCCAACTAAGAAAGAAAGCTTAGAATAAAGTTCGACTATATCATCATAATCTTTTATATTATAGATAGTTACTTTAGAATTACTGATATTACTGATTAATTTATTAATATTTATATAATCCTTTTCAGCTGTAGAAAATAAAATTATTTGTTCTACACTATCTTCATCTATACAATTAATTAATTCATACATATTTCTTAAATATTTATCATTTGCTAATTGAGAAGGAAAACATTCTTCACCGATAACATTAATCCCAAGGGTAATATTCTTTTTACTTTCTATACTTTTAAGTCGCGTTTTATATTTCTCCTGATTATAAAAAAGTGCCGGATCATAGTCAATATGAATTTTTTTAGATTCTACATATGGCATTAATAGTGATTTTGAACGGTAATCTCTTACCATTAAAGTTTCTATTTTATCAAATATCTCCTTATAAATTCGCTCTGTCGATGGGTAAAGTATTGGTCCGGCTCCTACATAAACGATATCTACCTTAATTTTATTTTTGTAGCAATGATCTATAATTTTTTTCATCCTTAATGGCCATGTTTTATCCCTATCCATAAGCATGTTTCCACCACCAATAATAACCCTTTGACAATATTCGATTTCTTTAAACAAACCCATAAGTATATTTTTTTTTACAATCCTATGATATGTTAACCATCTATAATTTTTTCTTCCTAATGTGAGTAAGATAATGTTCTTCAACCATCGCTTAAACCCGTAATCATTCATTGTTTCATTTGTAGTTTTATTTTCATCTTTTATAATTATTTTATTTAAAGTGGAAAAATCATATATGGATTTAACTTCATGTTTTTTTTCGACTATTTTTAATAATTCTTTACTAAGTTCTATGTCTCCGATATTTTCACTTTTGAAAAAGCTGATTAGTACAACATTCTCTTTTTCATTCCCCATAACCCTTCTCCTAGCATCTGATTATTTTCATTGTTTTTGACTTAATTAAATATTGCAGAAAAGTCTTTCCCTTGAAACATTGCGTAAAATATTGATTCTGCATCACACTTAGTTACATTTCCATTTTTCACTTGTGGCCATAATTCAACATCATTAATATCAATAACTCTCGGATAATCATACCTGAAAATAACTGGTATGCTCTTAATTCCTAAAGCCGCCAATGAAGCAGTCCTATGATTTCCATTTTGAATTATAAACCTATAATCACTGTCACTTTTTATGAAATAACCACTTATTTGATTATGAAAATAATCTACTGTATACCCTTTTGAACTTATTGAGTTATACGTATTTATTAACCTTGAAAATTCAAGATTCCCCTTAGCCTGAGATACAGGCCCAAATGATTGTGATCCTTCTTTAAAGGATAAACCAGCCTCACTTCTCTCTTTTCCATTTACCTCTGATGTTGTATAAACAATATCGGGCAACCAAGGAAGCGTTATTACTTGTGGATTATAGCACAACAAAGGTGAGTCATTATTATGATTTATTGATTCCAAGTTTGAGTACGAAAAATATAAAGTCTTTAAATTTTCTGGCGTGAAACCTTCATAAAACTTGCAAAGTTTAGAATCCTTAAATCTTATGTTAGGATTTTTCGCGTATTCTACAAGAGTTGCAGTAAAATGATGAGAACTTGGTAGATGAAATTGATAGCCATAGATATTAACGCACTTTTCTATAGGAACATCAAAAGAAAATAACTGCCTCCCTCCAAATTTTCCATTATAATATATTGCGTCGATGGGTGAATCTAAATTACTTAAGTGTACTTTATGCACTTTATTTATAATTAAATTATTTTTTTCTAATATTTTTTTAATGATTTGTTTCATATTTAATCTGATCTCCCATTAGACAGATTTACTTTATTTAATAAAAATCGGTTTATAAACCACTAAATTTAAAAAACCTTTTTATAATATTCTATGTAAATAACAAATTTAATTTACTCCCCAAAAATCATATACGGTACTATTTGATAAGTATCGGAGTACATTAAAAACCATAAATTTAACACTAATATAGAAATAAGTGTTACATAACCACCAAGAATTAATAATCCTTTTTCCTTAAAGGAATTTAATACTTCCGGAATAAATAAAATTATGAATATATAATAGTAATCCGCCATTCTCATAGCGTTTGTTCCAACAGTCGCAAACATCATTAAGGATACTCCAATTATGATGAAAACATATATTGAATTAGCTTGAGATGATACGGCAATTACTCTTTTATAGAAGATTAACCCAAGTATTATAATGATTATTCCTAACATCATCCAATTAATAGCGTTTGATTCTACAATTTCATATCTTGGATAAATGTTTTGTATTACAACGTCATATATTGGTTTCCTTAACAAAAATAAAATACTACTTATAATTATAAAAAGTGTTGCACTCTTTTTATTTATTTCTATTTTCGCCAAAAAGTATGCCGGTAAAAAAATTAATGCTGATTGATGAAATAGAGATGCAATCAAAACACATATTACAAACTTGTACAATTTCCTTTTAACAATAAAATCATAGCTTATCAAAATAATTCCATATGCAATACCTTGTCTCAATCCCGAAAATGTAAATGCGTAAAAGTTAAATGATATATAAAGACCCAAACTTAAGAATGGCATTTTTGAATGTTTATAAACAAATCTTCCTACCGGTATGATACATAGAACTGCCATAACAGCCAGAAAAATTTGTTCGTTCATTGTGATAATACTTAACATCTTATTTACCAATTTATATCCTAGTTCAAAACGATGATCCATAAATTCTTGAAAATCAAAACTGGGAGTTATATTTTGGAAAAAATTCAAATAACTAGTAACATCTACGCCAACTGAACGATGACGCAAAGATAAAATCAGAATTAATTGTACTGATAGCATTATAATAAAAAACTTTTTCAAGTTATATTTATTTGCTGTTAGACTATATAAATACGCATAAAACAAAATCGATACTATGTTCAATATATAAATCACCATTGATCAATAACCTACTTTCGGTTTTTAGCAACAGCATTAAATATCCACTTTTCATAGTTATAAGCTTGAGAAGAGATTGAATACCCAGATTTTTCAGCTGCATTTGCTTGACTATGTCTTCTCCCCAATTTTATATTTATAATTTCTTCATTCCAAGGAGATGCTGTATTTATTGGCAGATATTTAATCAATTCAGAAATTCTTGTGTCTAGTGGAACCTTATCGGACACTAAAGTAAATAATCCTGATACCTGGGCTTCAATTGCTGTCATACCAAACCCCTCATGTTTTGATGGAAGTAAATGAACATCAGAAGCATGCATTAGTTCTGGGACATCTTTACGAGCTCCTAAAAACATTATATGGTCACTAATTTTCCTAGTCTTAGCAGCATTTTTAACTTCATTTTCTATATCACCACTACCAACAAACATTAAGATGTAGTTTTTATCTTTCATTAAAACCTTTTCTAGTATTTCTAACATAAACATATGATTTTTTTCCTTAGAAAACCTTCCTACATGTAATAGTACCGTTTTATCAACTATTCCTAGTTGTCTCCTGTACTCGATTCTTAACTGTTCATTAAACGAAAATCGTTCAATATCAATAGCGTTTTTCAACAGAACATTATTACCATTAGGTTTCCATTGCTCACCATGCAACCATCTACCCGAATCTAAGCTGCAAGCAAAAAAACTATTAGCGAATTTCTTATTTAGTATTCTCATGATTGAATTTCTAATATTTCTTAGCCTACTCTTTGTAGTAAAATTACTATGAGCATGTGAAATACGCACAGGTACCAGATTAACTTTCGCCAAAAATAATGATGAAAAATTGGATAAATCTTGATGACAATGAACTACATCATAATTCCCTTCCTTTATCACCTTGTTGATTTCTTTGATATTTTTAAAGAATGATTCTTTTTTGGGTGACACATGATAAACATTCGAGCCAAGTTTTTTAACTTCCTTTTCGAGACCACCAATTTTATTTCCATGTACAATATAATCAAATTGAATCTGATTTCTATTCATATGTTTAAAATAGTTTAATAATAATTGTTGTACACCTCCTCCTAATTCCAGGGAAGAAATAACATTTAAGACTCTTACCATTTTCTACTCTCCTTAGTTTTGTGCAAATGCTTTAAAAAAATTGCTTCTTCTTTCTTCAATTATTCGCTTATCATATTTTTGGGACTCACTATGGTTTCTCCTAGCCTGCGAAATCATAGTTTTTTTATCGAAACCAGACAAAATGTTACAGATTTCGTTTATATTCTTATTCGTATTACTGAAGATAAATTTGGGTTCAATTAACTCTGGTATTCCAGCTGTTTTAGCACCAAAAGCAGGTAGCCCTCTACTCATCGCCTCAATCAATGCCCTTGGTAACCCTTCTTGGCGACTGGGTTGAGCATATAGATCGATTGTTTCTAACCAATCAAACACTTCATTATGACGTATTGGTCCTAAAAAAGTCACTTGATCAATGACATTATACTTTTCGGCTACCGACCTCAGGTATGATTGGTCACCATTACCAACAAGTTGATATTCATAATTTGTATAGCCTTGTTTTTTCAACTTACCTAATGCCTCTATAACAAATTGTTGCCCCTTATATCTTACATTTACTGCGGCAGTAGTACCGATTATTATTTTACTTTTCTTGTTTATTTTATTGATTTTTTCAAGTCTTGTTTCCAAAGTGGTTTCATCAAATTCAGTTAAAGCGACATTGGAACAATTCACACTATTACCCTTAGTAGGGTACCTTCGTTGTAGAAATTCATTTGTCACATATACAACATATTTGGAATTTCTAACACGACTTTTTGTTGCTAAGTACATATATGGTGCCACTATTTTACCTTTCAAACTATAATTCCAGTGAGCATCCCACGGACAAGCAACTAGTTCAATAAGATATGGCTTATTCAATTTTTGCGCCATATCTACAGCCATAAACCCAATATTACTTGGTAATCGGGCAATTAAGTAATCACAATTCTTCATTTCCTTTTGGAGTGTCTTTTTTGCTTCAATATTCCCAAAAACCTGTCCTTTGATAGAAGCAAGGTTCGGGCTTTTCGCAATTTTTAAGTTTTCCATGTTTGCCACAGAAGTTTTAGTGTGTTTTGGGTCTATAACTTTTGTTCTTATAAGCATAGTGATTTTATCGGCTACGTTATAATATCTTGACAATACTTCCTCAGTAAATGTCTCTGGATATGCATTTCCATATTTATCAACAGTCATAGGACCATCATGACAAAAAAGTAACTTCATTTAGATTTAGCTCCTTCCAAACACTTCTTCCAGTACTTCTTTAGTTAAGTCCCCAAATATTGGATCTATTGTTAATTAATCATGATTTAAGTCTTGCCCTTGTACAGTAACCACGATAAGAACAGGTGTACTTTCTTGGCTAACAGAAAAACCAAGACATCATCTCAAACGTCCAAATTAAAAATGTTCTTATTTCGTGATTTCGCCACCTTTTCAAATCTAAAAACAGTAATTTAAAGCCTTGGTGAAGTTCTGTAGGTACTTCACTCCGTTCGTAATTAATTACATAATGCTATAATTAGCAATCATCTTTTATCCCAGAAACTATACAGTAATGATAATAGATTAAGTTTTCATTACATACAGCTAAATCTGAGGTTAATACCGATACTTACTTATAAATGAATGGATATTGTGATCCTTACTCTATTTACAGTAGACGACCTTATCTTGAAATTAACTGTAACATTTTCTCCGTATTTTCCCCAAAAAAGGATTTCCCATTTACCATTTGTGGAAACCAAACTGATTGTGCCATAACATTGATTTCTAGTAAAACAACATTATTATCTTTATCTACTGTAAAATCCCACGAGATCATTTTTAAATGTGGGGTTTTTTCATGTAGTCTTTTTGCAGCTTTAATGATCTTTTGAGTATATGGTATAACATGTCCTTCAAAAATGACATTCGAATCGGGATGCCTCTCATATCTTTGTTGAAATTCCGTGTAAGCAACTCTTTTTAACTCTCCATCGTCAGACATACCAATAGCAATTCCACCAGCATGAATATTATCTACTTCTTTACCCCCAGTTCCTATTCTTAGTGTAAGTGGGGCATGAAATATTTTATCTTCTAGAACATAAGTAATCACACGCATTGTATTAATAGATTTATCGTATAATTTACTAAAGTTTTCGTTTGGCAGTATCCTGTCTTGGACAATAAAATTCTCTCTATACTCACTCAATATATCTTTTATTGATCTTCCTGTATTGACTTCTGTACCGTTTTTAAAATGGCACATTACAATACCCCTTCCAGAACTTTCTCCCATAGTAATCTTTAACACAGTGTCACCTGCATTTTGCAACAAATCTATAGCTCTACTTTCACTTATTATTTTACGACTTCCATCATAGAGAATGCCACTACAATTCACTATATTTGTTTTAGGAAATATTACATCTTTATCGCCTTTATAGAAAACTTCTAGAAGACTTTTATCACTGTATACTTTACAAATACTTCTTGGATTTAATAATGGTTCTAATTTTGTCGTAAAGATTATTTCGGGAATATAGCGTCTATCAAATTCTCCCGTATAGCTTTGATAAAGCCTATGCCATTTTGTTGATATCTTTCTTCCATAATTTTCCTCCCATAAGTCTTGAATCTGATTATTTTCCTTTTGGACTAACCTAACTTTTCTATATAGTTTTCGTTTCTTAAATATATTAACCCATTCAAATATCCATGTTTTATAAAGATGTAATTTAAGAACCAGAAGGTGTATACCTTTTTTAAATTTCCTGTATGATTTCTTCATTACATATTACCCTCCTTTTTTTTGGGGGGGAGTTCAAATTGATTTCCAAGGATAAAATCAAATTCATCTGGCTCAAATTCAACATATCCGCTAGCATGATAAAATGTCATTTCCCCAAAGTAAACCTTTCCATTAATATTATATAAGTCTACTCTTACATGTGGGAAATCTACCGATAAAATTTCAGCAATTTCTACCATTTCATCATAATTTATTGGTTTAGGGAAGTCAGTGATAGATTCTCTTAAACCCTTACGTTTATAAGGTAGTTTTTTAAATGCCTCATTATATATATCAAATATCAATCCTTCACTAGAATTTCTTTCTGCATTCACAAACACACAAGCTACTTTCCCATCAAAGCATATAAACTTATAATCTACTAATTCATTATTTTCGCCTACATCAAGGTATTGTTCACAGATAATTTTAGGTTGTATATTGTAGTAGGCCCACTCTCTTCCCGCTTTTGCAGTTCGTTCGGTTAACCATGAGTTTAGAGTTTCTATCGTAACACCTATGTCTAACTTTGATTTACTATCACACAGGATATTAGTATGGCTTCCATTATTCGTCTTTAACACAAATTCATCTGGTAAGTCATCGAAGTCAATATCCTCCGCATCATCGTAGGCACCATATAACGGGACTAATATATTTTCAAGACCTTTAGATGTAACGTATTCTCTTACCCGATATTTATCTGCACATTGAGTCATAAGGGGATCCCGATAATATAGTTTATACCATTGAATTTTTTCGTTATATCTCTCTGTATCCTTCAAATTAAGCTTTCTTCCTGTTTTAATCCAGTACTGTAATTTTATCATTACTTTATCCGGAATAAACTCTGTTAATCCTAGTATTTTTAACCTCAACTCTTGATTTGGTATAATTTTTTTATAATCCATACTTTAACACCCTACTCCTTGTCGTATTTGCTCCATATAAGCATCAACAACAATCTTTCTATCAAACTCTTTCTCAACCTTTTCCCGGCCAGCTATACCCATAGTCTTCTTTTCTTCGTATGGAAGATTTAAAAACATTTCAATTTTTTCAATGAGATCCTCGCTGTTTTCTTGCTCTACAACATACCCATTGGTACCATCATCAACTATTTCTCTACACCCACTACGATCAGTTGTGATAATCGGACGTCCACTGGCGGCACTTTCTAATAATACATTAGACATACCTTCTGGATAATAAGTTGGGTGAATCGTACAATGAGATGTTTTGTGAAATACTCTAACATCACTCTGCATACCGTGATATTGGATTATATCTTCATCCTCTAGTCGCTTAAGTTCATCTTCATACTCTTCCTCACAAAAGCCTAAAACATGAAAGCGTGTTTGCGGGTACCTTTTCCTTATGTTTTTCGCCGCATCTATATACTGATCAATTCCCTTTTCTTTCATGATTCTAGATATAAAGACAAATTCTATTAAATCATCGCTCGGATACTCCTGAGTTTTAAAAAAGTCTATATTCACGCCAGATCCTGGGATAATTTGGTGGTTTTTAATTTTGATGTTTTTCTCAACAAAAAAGTTATAGTTCTCTTCATTTTGGAAAAAAACACAACTCGCTTTCTTATAAGCGATTTGATAAAACTTTATTAACATCTTTTGAAGAATACCTTCATTTTCTACTGCTGAGCCCAAACCAGTAATATTAGGTAAAAAGGGAATATTGAGCATGCGACATGCCATTCCACCGTAGACATTAGGTTTTATAGTGTAAGACATAACTGCATCAGGCTTAACTTTTCTTAATATCTTATAATAGCTATATAATAATTTAAGGTCTTTAACAGGGTTCATACCACGTCTATCAAGAGGTAAGTCTATAAATTCACAACCCATTTCTATTAAGTTTTCAACCTTTTCACCATATGGCAGTACGATATACACCTTAAAACCCTTATCTATTAATTCTTGTATAATTTCCCTACGAAAATTATAAGTATACGCATGATGATTTGACAGTATTAATACTTTTTTCATGTTATTCCTCCGTTAGTTTTATTGAATCGTTGAAATCAATAAAACTATTACATTGAATCTTACTATCGTCCGAGAGTGTTTCTGCATACACTAAGTTTCCGAATACCTTTTGTATGACACCATCATTAAACAGATTAATTATAGGATTAAACATTTTTGTTAGTTTTACCTGTTTCCTATGGTTTTCAGCAATCGCATTAACCATTACCGTTGTATTTACATACTCTTTATTTTGCGGGAAAAATAACCCGTTACTAGCTTTTTCTATCAGGTTTTTAATAAACTCAGATAGATTATCTATATAAATCATACTGCGTTCATTATCGATATTCGGAAAAATCGGGGTCTTAAGTGCTAGTTTTCTTAATCGCTGATAATTACCTTTACATCCTTTCCCATAAATCATAGGCGGACGAACAATAGCTACTTTAAACTTCTCTCCAGCTAAATCGTTAATCTTTCCTTCTGCTTGCAGCTTCGATTTACCATAGTGACTCTTTGGATTAAGTGGAGTGTTTTCATCAATCATACCACTTTCTAATCCATAGACACTCATAGAACTTAGGAATATAAATTGTTTAACTTCTGCAGCTTTAGCCTTTTTGGCAACTTCAAAAGCCAAATCTCGGTTTATTTTATAATATAAATGCGCATTCTCTTTTGTTTCCTTTTGATGTGCGATCCCTGCCACATGAACGACCACATCGTAGGTAGATAAATCCTTTTCTTTCCAAGTTGCATCTCTTAAACTGATCTTATCTATCAAATAGTGATCTGGATCTGTTTCTAACCATTTTGCTAAACGATTCCCAACATAACTGTTCATGCCTGTAATCAATATCTTTTTCACGTTGATACAGTCTCCTTGTTATTGGGCTTTGTCTTTATATTTAGTACCTGTTCCACCTTCAACGACTCCGTCACGCTTGAACACGCTGATAATGGTACCGAAAAAACATTTGCTATCCATCCAGAAGCCCATCTTTTCCGTATAGACACCATCAAGCTGTGCCTTCGTTTCAATGAGGAGTTCATCCCGACCTTTAATCTGTGCCCAACCTGTTAAGCCCGGCGGGATATCATTAGCCCCGTATTGATCACGTGCTTCTACTAAGTCATACTGATTCCATAAGGCTGGTCTTGGGCCAATGACACTCATCTGCCCGGCAAGGATATTCCATAGTTGTGGAAGTTCATCAAGGGATGTTTTTCTTAGGAACTTTCCCACCACCGTAATGTATTGATCGGGATCATCTAAGAGGTGTGTTGGTGTATCCTTTGGTGTGTCGCTTCTCATCGTACGGAACTTTAATATATTAAAGTGTTTTTTATAAATGCCTACTCTCTTTTGCTTAAATAGGACAGGTCCCCTTGATTCAAGTTTGATCGCTAGAATGAGGACCAAGAAAAAGGGCGACAATATAATAAATCACAATAAGGATAAAACAATATCAATGATTCGCTTCACCTTCAAATACATTTACTAAACACCCCTCATAACCCACGTTAGATCTTTGCTTTCTTTTCTTCCATCATCTTCTCCATGTATTCATACAACTCATCTTTAATTTCTTCGTTCTGCAAGGCAAATTCTAATGTCGTCTTGACAAACCCTAATTTCTCTCCAACATCATACCGCTCACCTTCAAAATCATAGGCATACACTTCTTGGATTTCATTCAACTTCTGAATGGCATCTGTCAATTGGATTTCGCCACCGGCACCGATTTCGTGTTC
>Ga0079225_10001555_pt1 | contig 12928 bp, 18 predicted proteins | sample Poulit2012_FD_76344 | JGI IMG/M metagenome (GOLD analysis project Ga0079225, IMG submission 76344) | Agricultural soil microbial communities from Georgia to study Nitrogen management - Poultry litter 2012 | ecosystem: Environmental > Terrestrial > Soil > Agricultural land | place: USA: Georgia...
AAAATAATGGAAATTAAAAAAGTTTAACCAAAATGTTGAGGAGGAATTTTACATGAAGGGCAATATGAATAACATGATGAAACAAATGCAGAAAATGCAGAAAAAAATGGTGAAAGCGCAAGAAGAATTAATGGAAATGGAGTTTGAAGCATCTGCAGGAGGCGGTATGGTAACAGTAAAAGCTGATGGCAGTAAAAAGATAACAGATGTGCAAATTAATGAAGAAGTCGTTGATCCTGATGATGTAGAAATGCTGCAAGACCTTGTACTTACTGCTGTGAATGATGTAATGAAACAAATTGAGGAAAAATCAGAAGCAACAATGGGACAGTTTACCAAAGGGATGAATATGCCAGGCATGTTTTAAATCCCATCAATAGGGAGTTAGATAATCATGATGTATTATCCAGAACCAATATCAAAGTTGATCGACAGCTTTACGAAATTGCCAGGTATCGGGCCGAAGACTGCCGTCCGTCTGGCTTTTTTCGTGATTGATATGAAAGATGATGATGTAGTAGATTTCGCCAAATCTTTAGTCAGTGTAAAACGTGAGTTGTCATATTGTTCAATATGTGGGCATATAACAGACCAAGAGACTTGTGATATTTGTCAAGATCAATCGCGCGATGACTCTATCGTTTGTGTGGTGGAGGATTCCAAGGATGTTATTGCGATGGAAAAGATGCGAGAATTTGATGGAAAATATCATGTCCTTCATGGGGCAATTTCACCAATGGACGGGATTGGGCCAGAGGATATTAATGTGCCGGATTTGATTCAACGCCTGAAAGATAACGATGTAAAAGAAATCATTCTGGCGACAAATCCAAACATTGAAGGGGAAGCAACAGCGATGTACATTTCACGACTCGTAAAACCTTCCGGCATTAAAGCATCAAGAATTGCTCATGGACTGCCAGTTGGTGGAGATTTAGAGTATGCTGATGAAGTTACTCTCGCCAAATCACTTGAAGGAAGAAGAGAATTATAGTTTTCGCAATGCAATGTATGGCGCGGTAGAAAATTAGCAATATCAATTATATGTTATTCATACGCCATATATTAGGGGGTCTGGCTTTTTATGGGTAGGAAGAAGCGGCAAAAAGAAGCGGATGAAGCACTGTTAGATGCAATTTTTCATGTGGAAACAGAGTGGAAGCATCTGCAACATCTAGTGGAAAATAGTGTAGAGCCAATGTATGAAACAAGAGATAGAATGAATTTAGCCGAAGCGAAGTATATGTTCCTTTTAAAAGAAGCAAAACACCGGGATATTAGTCTACTCAGATATTAAATAGACGGATAAGATAATGGAAGTTCACCAGTTGATAACAAGTAAGTTCTAGTTTCCCTTTTTCTATCATAAACAATAGTAAGAAGCGAAAAAGGGGCTGGATCATTGTGGCACAAGCTATATTTATTACTGTGTTATCTTTCATTTGCTTTTTATTCGTTATATTTTTAATACGAACACCCGGAAAAGTCATGAAACTTATAGGTAATGGCGCTATTCACATGACAATTGCTGTATTGCTACTATTTTTTTTCAATGTGTTTGCAGCTCATTTGGGATGGCATATCCCAATCAATATATTTACAGTAATAGTAACGAGTGTGCTTGGTGTGTTTGGTATGGGTACACTACTTGCAATACATCTTTTTATTCTTTAATGTAAGCGTCATTTTCACAAATTCGTATATTCTTCCACAGTTTTGGAGACAATGTCTATTAAACTGATGGAGGAGGCAAATTCATGCATAAGTGCGTAATTTGTGATGAGGTAAAGGAAGTAGGTATTCATTTACACATGATTTTTATATGTACATCATGTGAGGACAATATGATTCATACAGACGTTCGAGAGGAAAAGTACCGTTATTATATTAGTAAACTAAAAAATACAAGTGCCCAAGCGTCCAATCTTTAACGTAAATAAAGGAGGCATACATTCTGCTGAAAAATAACGTTTTATTATTTTGAGCTGGGTGTATGCTTTTTTATTTTTAAAACATTTGGATATAAATTGAGCTTAAACCGTGGTATAATAAGAAGTAAGTACACTTTCTCATCGTAGACGGTTATTGAAGGAGCAGGTTGTGGTGAAAGGATTTTTTATAACAGCAGAAGGCGGAGAGGGAGCAGGTAAAACAACTGCACTATCTAAAGTCTTAAGTATGCTGGAAGCTAAAGGTTGGAATGTAGTGTTGACGAGGGAGCCTGGCGGAATTCGAATTTCTGAAAAAATTCGTCAACTCATACTCGATAGAGATCATCAGGAAATGGATGATCGAACAGAGGCATTACTTTATGCAGCCGCAAGACGGCAACACCTAATAGAAAAAGTGATTCCTGCACTACAATCGGGAAAAATTGTACTTTGTGACCGTTTTGTAGATTCAAGTCTTGTATATCAAGGTTATGCAAGAGGCATTGGGATGGAAGCAGTACGTTCAGTGAATGATTTTGCGATTGAAGACTGTATGCCTGACTTAACACTGTTATTTGATATACGACCTGAAAAAGGTTTGGAACGTATCAAGTCCAATGATGCGCGGGAAATAAATCGTTTAGATTTAGAAGAGCTTGAGTTTCATAAAAAGGTATATGAAGGTTATCATAAGGTGGCATCGGCTTATCCAGAAAGAATAAAGTTGATTGATGCAGACCAACCAGAAGAGATGGTGGCAGATACAACTTTTGCATATATTGAAAGACTTATTAAAGAAGGAGGGATGAACAAATGAAACTGATCATTGCAGTAGTACAGGATAAGGACTCGAACAGACTTGTAGGTGCGCTTAGTGAAGGAAATTTTCAAACAACTAAATTGGCAACAACTGGAGGGTTTTTAAAAGAAGGTAATACGACTTTAATGATTGGTTGTCAGGATGAACATATTGATGAAGCGCTAGATACCATCAAAGAAAATTGTTCACAAAGAGAGCAGATGGTTGCCCCAATTTCACCAATGGGCGGTAATGCAGATTCTTACATTCCTAAACCGGTCAAGGTCGAGGTAGGAGGAGCAACAGTATTTATTCTACCAATTGAGTCATTCTTTCGCTTTTAATCCAGATAAAGTCATCAGTAAAAGGATAGATGTCTATGAAAATTAGTCAAGAAATGCTTAGGGAAACGAGCCGTCATCCTGTTAGAACATCATCGGAAGGCAAACAAAATTTCGATAAGTATATCAATACTGAAACAGGGCGTATGCATAACGAAGAATTAGATAAATTAATGACGGATATTAAAAAGCAGGGGGAAAAACTTGCTTCATTTCGCTCATTTCAAGATTTAGCTAAGTTTAAACGCATGATTAAACAGTTTTTAAACGAAGCGATTAATAGTGGTTTGGAACTAGATGAAACGCGTAATTTTAATTCAAACAGTTTTTCACATAAAATGACAACCGTTAAAGAAGTAGATGAGAAGTTAATAGATTTAACGGAAGATTTAATGGATCAAGAGAAAAAAACGGTTGACTTATTAGGATTAATTGGGGAAATAGAAGGACTTTTAATTAATATATATACTTAATAGAAAAAGGGTGTCATTTATGTGCTCATGGGAGAGCATAGCGGAAACACAACCGCTTGCGGCGAGAATTATGATGAATAGTTTCCACAAAAACCGTGTGTCACATGCGTATTTATTACAGGGCGCCCCGGGTACTGGTAAAAAAACCATTGCAACTTTGCTTGCGATGACATTGCTCTGTGAAGAGAAAGTTGACGTGGAGCCTTGTGGTGAGTGTATACAGTGCAAAAGAATTTTGTCCCGGAACCATCCGGATGTGCACTGGGTTGAGCCAGACGGGGAGTCCATTAAAAAAGATCAGATTATTGAGTTAAGAAAAGAATTTACATTTACAGCTTATGAACGAAGTAAAAAGGTTTATATCATTGTTAATGCCGAACTAATGACGACGCAGTCAGCGAATCGGATATTGAAATATCTGGAGGAACCAGATCAAGATACGACGGCAATATTACTTACAGATAATGGGTACGGGTTATTAAATACAATCAAATCCCGTTGCCAAATAATAGATTTAAAGCCACTTGATCAGTTGGCTTTTCAACATAAATTAATACATTCAGAAACGAATACAATTACAGAAAGCAATGCACGTTTACTAAGTGCGTTAACGAATAATATAGATGAGGCGAGTGAATTCCATGAGGAGGAGAAAGTGTATCAAATTCGGGAGCTTGTGAAGGACCTTATATATGCCTTGCTTACCGATCATGAGGCACGTTACTTATTTCTTCAGCAGAAATGGTTTCCTTTGCTTGCCAATAGGAAGGATCAAGAGCTAGGTCTGGATATATTACTGCTTTCACTGCGGGATATGCTGTATTTTCAAGTAGATCTAGAAGATAGTATGCTATTTTTTCATACTGGAGACGGACTGCTTAAGCGGGCTGTCATGGGACTTTCTAAAGAAAAGTTACTGTTAATGATTAAAGCAGTAATGGAAGCAAAACAAAAGTTAAAGCAGAATATCCATCCTACCTTGGTAATGGAACAGCTCGTACTCAAATTTTAAAGGTGGGTTATGATGATTGATGTAATCGGTGTACGGTTTAAACCGGTTGGTAAAATATATTATTTTGATCCGAATGGATTTTCTATAGAAACAGATGAAGAAGTTATCGTGGAAACGGCTAGAGGGATTGAATATGGGCAAGTTGTTATAGCTAAAAGGCAAGTGGATGTGGAAGATGTAGTACTTCCATTGAAAAAGGTTGTCCGAATTGCAACGAGAAATGATACCGATCATGTTGATGAAAATCGCCAGCTAGCACAAGAAGCATTACAAGTTTGTCAAAAGAAAGTTCTAGAACACCAATTAGATATGAATATCGTGGATGCCGAATATACTTTTGACCGTAACAAGGCTATTTTTTATTTTACTGCGGAAGGGCGAATTGATTTTCGTAAATTAGTAAAAGATTTGGCCTCAAAATTCAAAACAAGAATAGAACTTCGTCAGATAGGTGTACGTGATGAAGCGAAATTATTAGGCGGAATTGGACCGTGTGGAAGGATGTTATGTTGCTCCACTTTTCTTGGGGACTTTGAACCTGTCTCCATTAAAATGGCAAAAGATCAAAATCTTTCCTTAAATCCTGCAAAAATTTCAGGGTTATGCGGGCGTTTAATGTGCTGTTTAAAATATGAAAATGACCATTATGAAGATGCGAAGAGAAAAATGCCAGATATAGGCGAAGAAGTGAACACAGATTATGGACAAGGTAAGATTGTAGGATTGAATATTTTAGAAACATTGGTACAGATTGAATTGTATGAAGAAGAAACGGTTATTGAATATACATTAGATGAATTAATTCATGAGGAAATTATCACCGTACCAGTGACAGAATAGAGGTTGATGTTGTTGAATAAACGTGAACTGTTTGATCAGGTTACTCATATGGAAACACAAATAGGAGAGCTATACGAACAGTTGGGCAGTTTGAGAAAACATCTGAGCCAAATGATTGAAGAAAATCATCGACTTAGTGTGGAAAATGAACACTTGCGTCATTATCTGGAGAAGGGCAAACCGCAAAAAGAATCCGTAAAATCAGGTACTCATCAATTACCTGGTGAAGGCGTTGATAATTTAGCAAGAATTTATAAAGAAGGCTTTCATATTTGTCATACGGAATTCGGTTCCCCAAGAGCAAAAGAAGATTGTATGTTTTGTCTAGATTTGATTAGTAGTGATTAAATAAGTGATAAATTTTTCCTTTATTATTCGTATTATTCGGAGATAGAAGACTGCTACTTCTGGTGAGTAATTCATTGTACTAAGCAGGATAAAAGCTAATTCGATTTGAAAATGGAAATCAGAAATTTCACCAAGTATGACACAATTATATGGTACTCCTTCATGTTGAGGGAGTACTTTTCTAAGTAAAGGGAAATAATTGTTATGAGTAAGGGGCATTGTAATGTATGAAATGTATGATGATGAGCGTATAGATTATTTAATGACAAATGAAGAAATGAAAATAATTCAGAGCCCGACTATTTTCTCGTATTCCCTTGATGCAGTTTTGTTAGCTCATTTTGCGACTATTCCAATTGCACGAGGGAATATATTAGATTTATGCACTGGAAATGGTGTTATCCCCTTATTGTTATCTTCTCGCACAAAAGCTAATTTAACAGGGGTTGAAATTCAACACAGGTTGGCAGATATGGCGAAACGAAGTATATCTATAAACGCATTATCTAATCAGGTGTCCATTGTGGAAGGGGACTTAAAAGTACGACATGCCAATTTAAAGCAAAGTTTCTATGATACGGTAACGTGCAATCCACCTTACTTTCCAACACCAAAGAAAACAGAACTGAATCATAATGAACATCTTACTATTGCAAGACATGAGGTATGCTGTAATTTAGAAGATGTGATTAAAGCATGTAAGTTGTATGTAAAGCCCGGGGGAAAAGTAACACTTGTACACCGCCCAGATCGACTAACAGATATTATTACTTTATTTCGTTCTTATCGGATAGAACCGAAACGAATGCAACTTGTTTACCCAAAACAAGGAAAAGACGCAAATACGTTGTTAATAGAAGGTATTCGAGACGGCAAACCCGGTTTAAAAATTTCTCAGCCCTTGTTTATATATGCACAGAACGGTAATTATACGGATGAAGCAAAGGGAGTTATTTATGGCTCGTAAACATTATGTATATATATTAGAGTGCAAAGACGGTTCTTTATATACTGGTTATACAACGGATATAACTGCTCGGTTAAAAAAACACGAATCTGGTAAAGGGGCAAAGTATACACGTGGACGCGGTCCTTTGAAATTGCGTTATGAAGAAGCATTAGATTCAAAAACAACTGCAATGAAGCGTGAATATATGATTAAACAATTGTCTCCGAGCAAAAAATGGGAACTAATAGAAACATATATGAAGGGCGGGGAGTAAGTTGCAGATTCAATCAAGTTATGAAGAAAGTGATAAAGGTAAGCTTTACATCGTGCCAACTCCAATTGGGAATTTGGACGATATGACTTTTCGTGCTGTACAAACATTAAAAAATGTTGATTTGATTTTAGCAGAAGATACACGGCATACGCAGAAACTGCTTTCGCATTTTTCCATTACTACCCGTCTTTTAAGTTTTCATCAGCATAATACTGCTGCGCGAATGCAAGATGTGCTAGAGCGTCTGTTGGAAGGGAAAGATCTAGCCTTAGTTAGTGATGCAGGGATGCCAGCTATTTCTGATCCTGGTTATGAGCTAGTAAAAGAGGCTATATTACAAGACGTTCAAGTCATCACACTCCCAGGAGCTAATGCAGTATTACCTGCGCTTGTAGGATCGGGATTGCCGACGGAGGAATTTTTATTTTATGGATTTTTGCCAAGAAAGCAAAAAGCTAAAACGGATGAATTGGTCAGACTAAGCAAGTATCCAGCAACCATTATTTTATATGAGTCTCCATTTAGGGTAAAAGAGACGTTGCGACAAATAGAAAAGCATGTCGGAAATCGTCAAGTTGTTATTTCCCGGGAAATATCAAAAATACATGAACAATATATACGGGGCACTTGTCAAGAACTAGTTGAGTGGGTAGAAGAACATGCAATAAAAGGCGAATGTTGTATTTTAATAGAGGGAAATATGTCAACAGAAGCTCCAATCGATAATATATGGTGGGAATCATTGTCTATTGCCGCCCATGTTCAAACATATGAGGCGACAGGTTTGACTCATAAAGAAGCTATGAAAAAAGCGGCCACAGATCGGCAAATAACCAAAAGAGATGTATATAGGAAGATTCATATAGAATCAGATAACTAAAGTATAATTATAAAAAACTTGCCTCACTATTTTATTAGTGGGCAAGTTTTTATTTACCAAAAATTTCAGATTAATATTTTGGTTGTTATCTATATTTATTAGTTACTGACGTCAAAGTGTTTTGAAATCTCGTCTACTAATGTCTTTGCACCTTCAGGACTTAAGACGACCTTTCCATCTGCTAAAGAGATGTTGTCATCCTTGCTTTCACCCGTGATTTGACAAGCCATATCTGGAACATACTTCTTTAAAACTATTTCATCTTCGTCAACATGTATTTCTATGGCATCTCTTTCTTTAATGTCGAGTGAGCGTCTCAATTCTATTGGAATGACAACCCTTCCAAGCTCGTCTACCTTTCTAATCATACCGGTTGATTTCATAATTTACCAAGTACTCCTTTCGCATTTTAAAGCTTTAGTCTATCAAATCTCTATTTCATTATATTTTATATTGATTAGAAAAACCATCTTTAATACTTAATATTAAGTATATTTTTTCAATGACGAGATTTGCTTCACATTATTTTATCATAAGATGTACGAAAAGTCATACTTGGAATTTATATACTCTTATACCAGTAGATGCTTGATTGCATAGGGGTTAGAAAGCGAATTATTTGGGTATTGGTAGAATTTGGGATTAAATAAATTAAAAAGAAATTTTTTAAATCATTAGCAGATCAAATTGGAAAACGAGTTTAAAAACCGATACAATAGTATATATTCATAACAATTACAGTAATTGAGGAGATTTGAGTATGTCAGACGAGAAAACATTTTATATTACAACCCCTATTTACTATCCGAGCGGTAATTTACATATCGGACATGCCTATTCAACCGTTGCTGGAGATGCAATGGCACGTTATAAACGTCTGCGGGGCTATGATGTGCGTTATCTGACTGGAACGGATGAGCATGGGGAGAAAATACAAAAAGCAGCACATGAAGCAAATATGGAGCCAAATGCATACCTCGACGATATTGTTGGTTCAATACAGGAATTATGGAAGAAGCTTAAAATAACGAATGATGACTTTATTAGAACGACAGAGTCACGCCATACAAAAGTTGTTCAGAAAATCTTCCAACAGCTACAAGATCAAGGAGATATTTACCTGGATGAGTATGAAGGTTGGTACTGCGTATCTTGTGAATCATTCTTTACTGATTATCAATTAGAGGATGGACATTGCCCTGACTGTGGTAAAGAAGTGAAAAAGGTAAAAGAAGAATCGTACTTTCTCAAAATGAGCAAGTATGCAGATCGTCTGGTGAAATATTACGAGGAAAACCCGGAGTTCATACAACCAGAAAGCCGAAAAAATGAGATGTTGAACAATTTTATTAAGCCCGGCTTAGAGGATTTAGCCATTTCTAGAACAACATTTGACTGGGGGATTAAAGTTCCAGGAGATCCAAAGCATGTCATTTATGTGTGGATTGATGCATTGACGAATTATATTACAGCACTTGGGTACGGTACGGATGATGAATCTTTGTTTAAAAAGTATTGGCCAGCAGATGTACACTTAATGGCGAAAGAAATTGTTCGCTTTCATACGATTTATTGGCCAATCATATTGATGGCATTGGATTTACCATTACCGAAAAAGATTTTTGCACACGGTTGGATTTTAATGAAGGATGGCAAAATGTCTAAATCAAAAGGTAATGTCGTTGACCCGCATGTACTGATTGACGAATATGGTTTGGATGCATTACGGTATTATTTACTTCGTGAGGTGGCCTTTGGTTCGGACGGTGTCTTCACTCCGGAAGGTTTTGTTGAGCGGATGAATTATGACCTTGCTAATGATCTTGGTAACTTATTAAACCGTACCGTTGCAATGATTAGTAAGTATTTTAACGGAGAGATTCGAGCGTTTGTCCCTAGTGAAACCGAATATGATCAACAGTTGGAACAATTGATGAAAGAAACAGTTACAGAAGTAGAAGAAGCGATGGAAGGCATGCATTTTTCTGTAGCGTTGGCGTCTATCTGGAAGTTGATTAGCCGTACGAACAAATATATTGATGAAACAGAGCCATGGGTATTAGCAAAAGATGAAAATAAAAAAGAACGTTTAGGCAATGTAATGGCTCATTTGGTAGAGGCGTTACGGATATCAGCAGTAATGCTACAGCCATTTTTAACGGATACACCGGACAAAATGTTTAGTCAGCTTGGTTTGATTGATGCGGCTTATAAGAGTTGGAACAGTATACATGAACAAGGTAAAATCCCTGCAGGTATAAAAGTAGAAAAGGGAACACCAATCTTTCCACGACTTGATATGAAAGCAGATGTAGAAAAAATTAAAAATATGATGACAGGTCCGGATAAATCTTCTGAAACGGAAGTGGACGAAGCAGCTGAAGAAAAGCCAGAAGTAGTATTCGATGACTTTATGAAATTGGATTTACGTGTTGGTGAAATTGTGAAAGCAGATAAAATGAAAAAGGCCGATAAACTTCTGCAGCTGCAAGTCGATCTAGGCAATCATAAACGACAAATCATTTCTGGAATTGCAAAACATTATACACCGAGCGATTTAATTGGCAAAAAAGTTATTTGTGTAACAAACCTCAAACCGGTTAAATTACGGGGAGAAATGTCTGAAGGAATGATTTTATCTGGAGAAGATAAGGATGGAAATCTTTCTTTAGCACAAACAGATCAAAGTTTACCAAATGGGTCTGTTGTGAAATAAGGAAAATGAAAGGGTCAAACTCGCTATAAAGGAGGGAGACCTTTTTTCATTTATGGCAATGTAACTAGTAGTAAAACTTGAACTAATTGAAGTTTTATAAGATGGAGGAATGTTGATATGTTATTTGATACACATGTTCATTTGAATGCAAGACAATTTCAAGATGACCGAGAAGAAGTTATTAAACGGGCACATGATGCTGGAGTGACACGAATGGTCGTTGTAGGATTTGATGAAGAAACGATTCCACTTGCCATTGAAATTGCAGAAAGTCACGACAATATATACGCAGCAGTTGGTTGGCATCCGGTTGATGCCGTTGATTATCATGAAGAGCATCTTGATTGGTTGGAAAAGTTGTCACATCATAACAAAGTTGTTGCACTTGGAGAAATGGGATTAGATTATCACTGGGATACTTCTCCGAAAGACATACAAGCAGTCGTTTTCCGTAAACAAATTCGACTTGCAAAAAGGTTAAAGATGCCAATTATTATTCATAATAGAGAAGCAACGGATGATGTGATTAAAATTTTGCAGGAGGAAAATGCACAGGAAATCGGTGGGATAATGCATTGTTATAGTGCAACACGTGAGGAAGTGCAACCTGTTCTGGATTTAAATTTTCACATATCCTTAGGAGGCCCTGTAACATTTAAAAATGCACACGAGGTAAAAGAAGTAGCTAAATTAATACCGTTGGATCGATTGTTAATTGAAACGGACGCTCCATTTTTAGCACCCCATCCGAATAGGGGAAAAAGAAATGAACCGGCTTATGTTAAACTGGTAGCAGAAGAGATTGCCCGTTTACGGGAGATGGATGTGAGTGAATTGGCGGAAGTTACAACAGACAATGCTTGCCGATTTTTTGGAATTTCTGATTGAACGGAAGTAGCATTTAAATCATCATAGGTTCGATTTAATAAATGCGGCCACCCAATATTTTCTACCGTTTATAATAAGAAGAAACAAGTCAATAGCCTATAAGCATTATATAGTTTTGATTTTAGTCAATAGAACTATGGCGTTATTTTTAGTAATGCAAATCAATTTCATAATCGAGCTTATTGACTTAAAAATTGACTCATGCAAAAAATTTAATTAAAAAAATAGATTTAGGTATAAAATCTATTTTATTGACTACAATGTGAATAGACAACTCAGCTTAGCAAAATCTGTTAAGCTGTTTTTGTTTTATTAAGGAGGTTTTTGTAAAAAATTGTGGTTACTAGTTTAGTATTTTGCGAGAATTTACAGTAAAAATGTCGTAATTTGATTTTAGAAGCCAAATAGATTACAAAAATATTACGTTATCTAGTGGATTATAATTCACGAACAGTGTTAAAAGCACTTTGGAGGCATTTTCATTTTACGTTGATACTGTTAAGGAATTGTAAACTACTCGTAACTGCCCTGTTTTTGACTTGCTTACAGGAACTTCCTATAATGGATACGGTAATAAGGAGGCTATGTAAATGCGTAACTATTTAAAGCCATTGCAGCATGTGAAAACGAAAAAAGCATATACAATATTCACATCTGTATTGGTGATGATTTTTTCTGTGTTGGTCTTTTTAGATGCAGCTAAATCAGAAGTGGTCATTGCAGCGGACGGAGATGTCCAGACTGTAAAAACAAACACAGAAACTGTTGGCGAATTACTAAAAGATCTAGGTATTGACGTTGAAGAAAACGACGAACTATCACACGGAGAAAATACAGAAATCGTTGACGGTATGGAGATTCGCTTTGAATCAGCGAACGAAATATTATTAACGATAGATGGAGAAACTGAAGAATACAAGACTACAGCAATAACAGTAGGACAGTTTTTCCAAGATGAGGAACTAGAATTTTCTAGATATGATGACATTTCACATTCTGATATCGCAATATTAGATGATGACATAGAGATTGAGGTAACATCTGCAGTTCCTGTTGAGTTGAACGACGGTGGAGAAAAAGAAAAAGTATGGACAACAGAAGATACCGTGGAAGATTTCTTGGAAAATGAAGAAATAGAATATGATGAAGATGAAGATCGTATTAAACCAGAACTTGACGAAGAAATCGAAGAAGACATGAAGGTTAATGTAACATACGTAGAAACAGAAGAAGTAGAAGAAGAAGAATCGCTATCATATCATACTAAAAAGAAAGACGACAACTCACTCGCTAAAGGCGAAGAAAAGACTGAAAAAGAAGGTAAAAAAGGAAAAGTTTCAAAGACGTATGAAATCACTAAAGAAAATGGTGAAGAAGTAAGTCGCGAGCTTATTGATGAAGAAGTACTAAAAGAAAGCAAAGATGAAGTTATTGCTGTTGGTACTAAAGAAGAAAGTTCTTCATCTAATGACGACCA
>Ga0079225_10001556_pt1 | contig 12925 bp, 14 predicted proteins | sample Poulit2012_FD_76344 | JGI IMG/M metagenome (GOLD analysis project Ga0079225, IMG submission 76344) | Agricultural soil microbial communities from Georgia to study Nitrogen management - Poultry litter 2012 | ecosystem: Environmental > Terrestrial > Soil > Agricultural land | place: USA: Georgia...
GTTCAGCGATTAATGAAAAAAGCTGATATAAAATCCATTATTGTGAAAAAGTTCCGACCGACACCTAGCAAGGAAAAGGTTGTCGAGCGTGAAAACATTTTACAACGAGACTTTTCAACGGAAATGATAAATGAAAAGTGGGTTGGCGATATTACGTATATTTACACATTAAAACACGGTTGGTGCTACCTTGCATCCGTTATGGATTTGCACACTAAGAAAATTATTGGTTATTCTTTTGGACGCACAATGACAACGGAATTAATAACAAGTGCATTAGATAATGCCTATCACACACAGCAACCAGGCAACGGCTTATTTTTTCATTCTGATCTTGGCTCACAATATACAAGCGACGAGTTCGCAAACGTTATTGATAAGTATAAAATGATACAAAGCTAACCAATTTTTTCATCAGTAAAAAGAGAATTACCCAGTCATCATATGTGTGAAGTACTCGCTATTCCAAGAAGTACGTATGATTAGTCTCTTTATAAAACAGTTTCAAACCGTGAAAATAAAAACAAGTTTTTAACAAAGCGTATGATGGATATCCATAAAAAAGGTAAAGAACGTTACGGTGCACAAAAATATATTACCTACTTGAAAAAGAAGGCTATTCTGCAAGCTTTAAACGTGTAAACTGCCCCGTGAGACAGGAAGGGATTCGACCTTATCGTTACAAATAATTCCGTCCTACACCAAGTAAGCAAAAAATCACTGAAGGTGAAAGCCTTATAGAAAGGGACTTATCTACGATACTATTAATGAAATATGGGTAGGTGATATCATATATATTAATACACATAGTGGACAGTTGGTGCTAGGTTGAGCTTGCTTCAGTAATGGATTTACACTTTAATAAAATTGTTGGTTATTCTATTGCACGTTCTATGACGATGGAGCTGATTACGCAATCCTTGGAAAGTGCTTATCATACTCAAAAGCCAAGTAAAGGTTTAATTTCCCATTTATATCTAGATTCACAGTATAAGATTGTTACCTATGATATATAATATTCGATAATTTCATACCTTAGGTCCAAAGTGTTTAAGCATGACTAGATTTTCCGAAGTACTTGTGTTAATAATATTCACCCCATTTTGCGCACGGTTTTTAGTAACAAAACCTTCATCTAAAGTGAGGTTTCCAAAGCGAATTTCGTTAGGACATTCCAATGTCATTTTTTCCATTGTTCCTCGACCTTGCGTAACAATAAATCCGTATGCGGAATCATCCTTTAATACGATAGTTTGTCCAGGATAAACAACTAATTCTTTTGACGAATAATTATCATTATCATACACAATCCAATTTTCTGAATAACCCCTTTCTTTCATTTTGTCGACATCTGCGACTGGTCTTGGTTCACGATAGTGTTTTTCTTTAAAGTTTGGATTTACATTAGCATCCCAATCAATCATATCAATGATATAGTCTAGATCATCATGCCTATCTTCAGGAACATCTTTAACAAGTAATGATCTGTCCACATCTCGACCATCTACAACCGACTCAAACATTCCAAAAATATCACAAGCCTTTTGTGGTTCATACGTAACAAGCGAACCAGGTGCATGTAAGATTCCAGCTGGTATATCCCATCCGGTACCTGGCATTAAGCGATAAGCCCTAGAATGTTCTACAATATTATTATTACCTTTCTCCCAATTTTCCAAAGACTTCTTAATATCCTCCTTTGTTGTCATTGGGTCTAATCCAAAGAATGTATAAGGAAATAAATTTTCTGTTTGATTATATTGAACTGGAAAATAATACGATTCTGGCTTACCTATTTTACCTACATGACTCGCATGCTCATCCATTTGATGAATATGAAAAGGAATTGGACCATAGTTATCAAAAAACTTTGTTAAAACATTCCAACCTTTATGTTTATCCATTACTTCCTTACCTAAAATTTCATCGCCTAATAATTCAATAGCTTCTTTTAAGAGTATTTTATTTTTTCCATCATTACTCTCGATAACGATATAACTTAAACCTTCATCTTCTAGAGTTAATGGGCCATTATCCGCCTTTGTAGTGGAAGCAAACCATCTTTCATTAATACCACCCCTACTTTTACCGAAAGCATACAGGTCGTCAGGATGCAATTTTAATCTTTTTCCCGGTATCATAAAAGATCTAGGTACCCAAGACGGAGCCAATCTAAATACACCTTCCATATGTTCTAACTCACTTTTTAATAAAGCCTTTTTATTTTTGTTGTTCATTATTATTGTCCTCCTTATATTTTCACTAATCGATGGGGTGTCCTATTGTTGTCATTAAAGTATTGGCTGGTTGTGTGGTATCCATTCGACTATATTGCACAATAATTGGAATATTACTACTCACTTTTATTGCATAAGGAACTCCTTTTGGTATTCCTTTATCACCTTGTTTAATTAGTTTTGTTTTTAAGTGTTTCGTTCTGTTACCTTCTAGTAAAACCTCAATATCCACTAATGGATCTTGATCTTCGAAATATATTGTAAAATAAATTTCAGCAATTTCATTGTTACAGTTTAATAAACAAACAGCCTCATGACTAATTAAATCTTCAGAGCTTTCAACTGGTATAAAACCATCAGGAATAAACCAGGTTTTCGAACCAAACTTTTTAACTCTCATTTTCTCACCACCCCTTATAAATAAATGTTTACCGATTTGTTATTGTAAAATCAGCTTGACTTCTTCACCATAAAGTAAAGAAGTCAATCTTTAATGTGAAATAATCATACCTTTTTAAAAATCAAAATCATCCACGTTATCTACTGTGAAGTCAAATGGTTCAGCCATATTAATGATGTCATCATTAATTTCCATGTTTTCAAATCCATCGATTTTCGTATCACTATTAATCTCTTCACCCTGAAGTAACTTATGAGCAATCACAATACTTAAATATCCTAGTTCCTCTGGTTCCCATAATGAAGCTACTTGTGCAGCATCACTTTTTAAATATTCACGAATTTCATTAGGTGTAGTTAGACCGATTACTTTAACTTCCCCATTTTTATCAGCCTGCTCTACTGCTTGAGCTGCACCAGGTAAAGCCACCGAACTATATGCAATAATTCCTTTTAAATCCGGATTACCTGTGATAAGGTCTTGTGTAACTTGTACCGCTTGTTGAAGATCATCATCACTAGCTACAATATTAATTAACTCCATATTAGGATAATTCTCCTCGAGATGAATCTCAGTCCAATCTATCCAAACATTCATATTAGCAGAGGTCAATCCACCGGTGACAATACCAAACTCCCCTTCTTCTTCCATAAGATTAGCTAATACAGTCATCATATGACGCCCAACCACCTCAGATTCTACGGGATTTACAAAGTATTCACGTGAATCTTCTGCCGAATCTGTATCAAAAGTAATAACTTTAATTCCAGCCTCTTGTGCCTTTTTCAATACAGGTGCAACTGCATCTGGATCATTAGGAGCAACCGCAATCGCATCAACTTTTTTATTAATTAAATCCTCAAGTACGTTTACCTGGCTTGCAGCATCTGATTCAGTTGATCCAACATAAGATACATCAATTCCTAAATCTTCTCCTGCATGCTTCGCACCTACTTCAGTAGCGGCAAAATAAGGATTTCCTAAACTTTTAGGTACAATTGCGATAGAAATGTTTTCATCTGTTGTAGTCTCTTCCGCTTCTCCACTATCAGATTCCTTATTTGACTCCTTTGCCCCGTCTCCATCTGAACAACCTACGCTAATAATCATCAAAAATATTAGCGCTGTCATTAAAATAATATTCTTCTTCATAATAATCCCCCTCTGATTTTATTATCATATATGCCTTAGAAAGTACTTCATCACCTCCTCAAATTTCATTCTATATTTTCGCTTCCATGGATCAGGTAGCTCTCCATTTCTTTAAATTATTCCATCTAGGAATAATAACTCCTAAAATAAGGACAAATATCAAAACAAAACCAGTTATCATCGTCTGTATAAAAGTTGATATATCAATTAAATTTAGACCATTTGCAAGTACTGCAAATATTAAACTAGCTAAAACAGTCCCAGTTATCTTACCCTTTCCTCCCGTAATTTCAATTCCGCCTAGGACAGCAACAGCAACACTCATCAGTAAGTACGATTCTCCCAAATCGGCTCTTGCTGTTGAAATACGTGATGCCATAATAATCCCGGCGATTCCAGTTAAAATGCCTGTAAATATATACACAGATAATAAGATGCTTTTTATTTTTAGCCCACTAAATAGCGCAGCTTCTTCATTACTTCCAATAGCATAAATTGAAATTCCCATTCTTGTTTTACTTAAAAACACGCCGATAATTATTGCTAATAAAATAAATATAATTGTTGGAATTGGAATTCCAAGTAATGATCCATGTCCAATTATATAAAAGGCATCTGGAAAGTTTGAAAATGCATTCCCTTTTGTCAGCGCAAGTGCAATACCATTAAATAATGTCATTGTACCTAAAGTAACTAAAATAGGCGGTAACCCTACTAGGGCAACTAACACACCATTTAATGCACCTAACAAAGCACCAACAACGATTCCAATAATAATTGCTAAAAATGGATTAACTCCTGATATTAATAGAAACCCAACTGTACAAGCAGTCAAGGATGCCATTGATCCAACTGATAAATCAATTCCTCTTGTAATTAAAACAATTGACATACCTAATGCGATGATTCCTAATTCTGCAGACTGTCTAGTTATTTGAAATAAATTATTTGCATTTAGAAAATTAGGCGACATTATAGTGAATATAATGAAAAGAATCACTAATATAACTACTAAGACTAATTCATGAAGTTTCAGGATATCTTTCATGTTCGTTATTCACCTCCATTACGTCAATTACAGTTACAGTGCTTTCAAGCCGCTTACGTTGAAGTAAGTCTACGATAATAGCTATTAATATAATGCTTCCAACCATGATCTCTTTCCAATAAGTTGGTGCCCCTGCCAAGATAAGTCCATTTTCAATAACACCGATAATCGCTACACCGATTAATGTTCCTGAAACTGAACCACTACCGCCAAATATATTTGCTCCACCAATTACAACGGCTGCTATTACGGACAACTCTAGCCCCATTCCAGTACTAGGCATAATAGAACCAAATTGTGCACCATAAATAGCACCAGATATTCCTGTCAATAATCCCATATAGGTAAATACTATAATTTGAATTTGGGATTTATTGATACCAATTCTTGTAGCCGATATTGGATCGCCTCCGACAGCATATACTTTTCTGCCAAGCGAAGTATACCGTAATAACCATGCTGTAAATATTGCTACAGCAATTAATACGAGGACAGGAATTGGAATTAATATTATTTTACCGGTACCAAAATCTCGATACCATCCTGGAAGTCCTGTAATCCAACGTCCTTCAGAATACTGATAAATTCCCCCCCGGAATATACTCATCGTTCCCAGCGTAATAACAATCGCCGGTATACCTGTTTTCCCAATCAAAGCACCATTCATTAAACCTAGTAAACCTCCAATTAAAATTCCTGCTATTAAAATTAAAATCATGTTTGCACCATCAATAAATAATAACTTCCCTACTAAGAACGATACACATGCCAATAACGCACCTACAGATACATCAATACCACCAATGATAATTACTAGCGTCATGCCGATTGCCATTATTCCTAGTACCACGTTATTACTTGCGATAGACATTAAATTATGCCCCGTTAAGAAATTTGGAGAAAGAAAACTGAACACAGCAATCATCAAAAGGAGGAATATTAAAATACCTAGTTCTCGTATGTTTTTAATCATTAACACCTGCCTTTTGTATTGGAACCCCTAAGAGAGACTCTTGCATTATCTTTTCTTGTGTAATCTCACTAGTATTTAATATATCCATGACTATTCTTCCTCTTCTCATAACTATCAATCGATCACTAACACTTAATACTTCAGGTAACTCTGAGGAAATTACGATTACTCCAATGCCTCTGTCAGCCATTTCTCTAATCAGTTTATGGATTTCTACCTTTGCACCAACATCTACACCATTTGTCGGTTCATCTAAAATAAGAAGTTTTGGATGCCTAGCTATCCACTTGGCGATAACAACCTTTTGTTGGTTTCCCCCACTTAAATTAGATGTATGTATATTTAAGTTTGGTGGACGAATATCTAGTTTTTGTATATAACTTTCCGTTTCTACAACTGAATTCTCCTGGTCAATAAATCCTGCCCTTGATGACATCGCTTTCAAAGAAGGTATAAGCATGTTTTCATAAATACTCATATCTAATATTAATCCTTGTGACTGTCTATTTTCTGGAACATAGGCAAATTCATAAGCAATCGCATCTGATATACTTCTTATATTTGTCTTTTCCCCATCGACAAGTACCTCACCGTGATCCGCCTTTAATAAACCTAATATTGTATGCATTAATTCAGATCTTCCAGCACCAATTAAACCAGTGAAACCTAAAACCTCGCCTTTGTGTAACTTGAAATTGATATCTTTAAAGTATCTATCCTTTGATAGTTGCTTCACTTCTAGGATTGGTTGACCTTGATGTTTATCTGTTTTCCCCAACCTTTCAAGGTAGTTCACTTGCCTCCCTACCATCATTTGTATTAAAGACGACTCGTCAACCTCATCTAATCGTTTAGTATCAATGTGCTTTCCATCTCTGAAGACTGTTACAGTTTCAGCAACACGGAAGATGTCTTCAAATTTATGACTTATAAATAAAATTGATATTCCTTCCTCTTTTAGAGTATCTATAATTTTGTATAGTTTATTTACTTCGTTAGTGGACAATGCCGATGTAGGTTCGTCCATAATTAATAATTTTGATTTAAATGATAGTGCTCGTGCAATTGCCACAAGTTGCTGTTGGGCAAGGCTGACATTCCCTAAAGTTTCTTTTAGATTCAAATCTACATCTAGCTTTTCTAATATTTCATTACCTTCTTTCCACATTTTTTTCCAACTAACAATCTTTTTGGTAAATGACTCTACTATTATATTTTCTCCAATAGAAAGGTTTGTAAATAAACTCAAATCTTGATAAATTACGTTTATGCCTAAGTCCCTTGATTCCCCAACTGTTTTTATATCTACAAGTTCATTCTCAACAAAAACCTTACCACCTTCGTCTGGTTTTTGTACTCCTGCTAAAATTTTAATTAATGTTGATTTACCAGCACCATTTTCTCCCACTAGGGCATGGACTTCTCCTTTATTAATGGAAAAAGACACATCGTCTAAAGCCTTCACACCCGGAAAGCTTTTGGACACATTTTCAAGTCTTATTAACTCATTCGACATAGTCATTCACTCCAATCATCATATGCTAAATTTCCAATCAAACTATTACTCTTTTAATCATGTAATCTAGTTTATTTTGCTCATAATTGTTAATGTAGCATTGTATAATATATGAATCAATTTCATAATTTAATGTAAGAAATAAATAACGAACTTAACACTTTAATTTGGTCATTTGACTGATATAAAATTCGTGTTCAAGTATAATCTTAGTTTAAACTGACTATTGATATTCGCCTTATAATGATCCCTAATTATAAAATTGATTCATATAATAATTATTACTATAAATATTAATTTAATTATTTGCATAAACTATACGCAACATACCTTAATCATCTCTTTTTAAAACTTTATCATTAAGGGCTTTATAATGTTGCGTATATTATTCATGCTAATTGTTTGTTTTTAATTTAATCTTGAAACATATACCAGACATTATCAACAAAGGAATAACGTTTTTTATAAATCTAATTGCATAATCAAACAATAGTATTCTTTTCTTAGAATAAATTATACTCGGATTATTTTATTATCTAGAGTTTGTAATGGCTTCGCTCCATCTTTAGTTACATGGAATCCATCTTCGTATCTGAGCCCACCCCATGAATTAAAAAATAATGGAATGTCTATTGCAAAGACCATATTTTCCTTTACAACATCTTTATATGATGATTGCATGATCGGTGGTTCAAATTCACTGATTCCAATACTATGAACTCCTGAATAAATAACATGTTTTGCCAAGCCTGCCTCTTCTGCTACTTCACGCATTGCCTGATCTACCTTATATCCCTCAATTCCAGGTTTTAATAGCTCTTTAGCCGCATTTTGTGCATTTATAGCGGTATTAATTGCGTGCTCTACTTCTTGTTTTGCTTTTCCAACAATGATAGGTCTACCAATTGCTGCGTGGTAACCTTCGTATCTTGGGGCAAACGTTAATAATACTAAATCATTTTTTTCTACTTTTCGATGAGTAGTTCGAGCAATAACTGGATATGTATGTTCCTTACCAGATCCAACTATCGTATCAATTCCCATTCCTTCTGAACCTAATTTTCTCATTACATACTCTGCTTCTGCAGCAATTTCTCGCTCCGTTCTACCTTCTGCAATCATTTCAATTGCTGCTTCAATTCCTTTTTCAGCAATATGATGAGCATACTCCATGACTTTTATTTCATTTTCGGTCTTAACTGCACGAAGTTCTATCATTAAGTCATCAACATTTATTATCGGTTTATCGCCAAATAAATCTTTAAATCTCTTATAAAGTCGGTAGGGCATTTTATCCCCGCCTGCAAAACCAATTCGTTTTACATTCCTGTCACCACTATTAATTACTTCTTCAACCTGCTTCTCAAACTTAACAATATTTGCAAACGGAAATTCATGACTCGAATATACAAATTCATCAACAACTTTTACGTTTGTACAGTTCGAAGATGCATAAATATATGCTTCCGATTCTACTCCCGTCATTAATACTGGTTCACCATCCACAGGTATTAAAATACATGTAGGTTCAAAGTGCGTCTGGTAATTAAATAACCACCTTGCATGCTCTTGACCGAATACTGCACCATCGTCTGAATAGGCAACCAATAAATCTATCTCATTTTGAACCATCATCTCTTGAACTTTTCTTTGCCTCTCAATAAACTCCTCTTTCGGAATAGTAGGGTAACCCATTATTATTTCCTCCTTTAATATTTTGCCTAGAATAATTTGATACTCAACTTTCTTGAAACCGCATACATTTAGTTGTCTCTCACCTCCTTAAAATAGGGTTACATCTTAATATGCTACCGAGCCACATCACTTTCTTTACTTGTAACCGTATAAACCTTCATCTGTCTTTCTTTACCTTTTATATTCTTTGTTTAAAGCTATCACATTTTTGTTTTTCTGTCAATATTCCTTTTGTATGGGTATGTGTGAACCTTTACTCGGTAAGCTACTAATAGCTGTTTTTATAGAGTTCACTATATACACTTCATTATTCAAGCATTTAGGTGATGCTTTTTAATAATCTTCCTACCGCGCTTGAGTGTGCTGCGTAAAGGCTAATAGAACCTTGTCTACTATTATTTGTTTGTTTTGACTTCCTGAAATACTCAGACATGCGGACAGTTTTCCTAACGTCACGCTGTTTTCTTTCACTCCTTTTTTGTGCCATCAGATAAACTTCCCTTAACATTCCGTTAAGAATACCCTGTTTTACTTTAACCATAGATTCAGCTCCTATGGCACTCCATAACATGCCACGTTTTTTCATACGGAATGAAATATGCTTTTGTCTTGATTCAATACACCCTATGTAACTGCTAAACTAAAGTAGTCAATTATTGCTCAATAAGATTGAACACTTTTTGCCCAAATTCAAGCCCATTCATAGTATGATAGATTCGTTCAAATCTATCAGAGATGGAAGGTGCAGAAGGTGGAAAATGTATAATCGAATATTTCAATTACAAGAACTAGGATTCTCAAAAAGTAAAATTGCAAAAAAACTAGGAGTTGCAAGAGGAACTGTCAATCACTATTTGAAAAAGGATCCGGAGGAAATGTCCCTTTGGCTATCATCTACGAAGCGTAGGACCAAGAAATTAGATAAATATAGAGATAAGATATTAGGATGGTTAAGAGAACATCCCGATCTATCCTCAGCTCAAATTGCTGATTGGTTAGATGAGAGGTACCCTACATTCAAAATTGGAGAAAGTACCGTTCGACGTTACGTACGCGAAATGCGAAAAGAGTACAACATTCCTAAAACAACCCATAAAGGGGTTTATGAAGCCGTTCCTGATCTACCATTGGGATTTCAAGCTCAAGTAGACTTCGGTCAAACTTGGCAGAAGAATGAACAAGGTCAGTCGGTTAAACTTTATGTAGTAGCTTTTGTTTTATCCAATTCTAGGTATAAATATATGGAATGGTTGGATCATCCCTTCACTACGATAGATTTAATAGAGGCTCATAAAAATGCATTTCATGCATTTGGCGGAAAGCCCAAGGAAATCGTTTATGATCAAGATAATATCATCATTGTCAGTGAGAATAATGGAGATATCATATACACAAAGCAATTTGAGGCTTATCGAAGAGAAGAAACCTTTCAGGTTGAATATTGCATTTGATTTGTACCAATCTTGCGGTTCTTTTTACCAGTGATTGCGGGGAGATTTACCAGTCTTTGCGGAACTGTTTACCACTAATTTTCTTCAATTCCGGTGATTACAGCCATCGGATTGCAACAGTCGTGCAATCTTTTTGGATCCCGCTGTGACCCAGTTAATCCACTTACTTGAATATAACACTATCTTAACCACAGCTTTAGCTGCTTGCTCTTGACCGCCGTGCCATTTCTTAGTGATCGCTGGAAGGGGGCGGGGCCCCACCAGCGGAACTTAGAAATGAATGTCCGTGGTAAGCTATTGATGCGAATGAGCCTACAAAGGCTTAATTTCAGCCATTCGCCATCGAAACCACTACCACGGATACAAACAAGGTCAAGGGTGGTGGGATTATTGCTAAACACTGCAATATGTATACTGGTTTTATTTGGCACTGGTTGATGATGCCATGTCTTTTTTCATCACTGGTAAACACCGCCGCAATCACTGGTACATTTCTCCGCAAAGTGTGGTAAGAAGAACTGCACAGCTGGTAAAAATCGTCCGCAATACTCACAGGTTTATGCCTGTCGTGGAAGTGATCCAGAGAGCAAAGGTAAAATTGAAAATGTCATTGGTTTTATTAAGAATAGCTTTGCGAAACATCGTGTTTATACAACACTGGATGACTGGAATGAACAAGGGAGGTTGTGGCTTGAAAGAAGAGGAAACGGCAAGGCTCATAATACGACAAAGAAAAAACCGGTCGACGTTTTCCAAAAGGAAAAACAGTGTTTACGACCAGTTAAGCAGCTTATCTCGGTACCAGCCAACGATAAGCAAATATATTCAACAGATATAAGTATATCAAGAGTTGTTAGAAAGGACAACACAATTTTATATAAAGCAAATAGGCGTAAAGTGCAAGTTTAAATGCCGTACATTTTTATGGTAATTCCCATATAATGTATTTTTGATATATTTACTCGGTAAATATATCAATTTTATTTTTATACTCCTTGTGTCTGATGGTTTACTTCCAAGTTTACCATGTCATTTGCCGTTTTATAATCAAATATCTTCCGGGGATAATTATTCATCCAGTCTTGAATTTTTGTGATTGTCTTCTTACTAAATCTGGCTATATCTGTCCCTTTTGGAATAAAACGTCTGATTAATTTGTTTGAGTTTTCATTTGTACTACGTTCCCACGAACTAAATGGATGTGCATAATAAAGCTGGGTTCGATGTTCTATTGTTTGATCAATCGATCGTTCTAAGCTTTCAAAATCTAAAAATTCACTCCCATTGTCAACGGTGATGGTTTTGAAAGTATCATAGAAGGCCTGACCGTATCTCTTTTCTAAATCATCCACTACTTTTAAAACAGATTCCTGTGTCTGTTTGGGCATTTTATAAATGATCTCTTCACGTGATTTCCGTTCACTTAAAACCAATAGTGCAGCTCCACTTCCACAGGTCTTTTTTCTATACTTGTTCCCTTGAGATTCTTGTTGGCGATTCTGACCTTATTATAACGCCCTTTCATTTTGTTTTTCTTTACAGGAAGGTCTTTATTTGTAAGCTTGAGAGACAGTTCTTGATCAATATAATTGTATAATGTTTTCGTACAAATACTTGTATCAAATTCCAATTCCTTCGTGCGAATTTCACCAATTTCAGCGCCTGGTGAATACTTTTCTTTTATAATTTTATCTTCAATATGTTGCACCAGTTTATGATCATTATCGATTTTTAAACCAGGTCCTTTTCCCGTGGCATTCTCATCATAAACACGTTGTGAAGCATCGGCGATATAGGCATCCCTGTAAGTCAAATCACTATTTAAAAGCCTAACAGTGCCTTTAACGATGTCTCTTTCGATTGTGCGTTGATGTTTGCCTAACTGTTTTGCAATCTCTGCGGGCTTACATCAACTTTTAGAAGTACTTCAATTTCATAGCGTTCTCGTTCTGTTAAATGTTTATTTTTCCCCGTTTTTGGGTTACACTTTACTTGGCTCATGGTATATTCCTCCGTATATGTTTTTTGTGGTGATTAACATTATACACGGAATTACCATGAGTCCTTTTTTAAACCCCTACGGCACTTCATTTTACAACTTACCATTCAAGAGTTTCAACAATAATACCTTTGACAAACTGAATATATACTGTATCCGATTTAAAATTTAAATTTACCGTCCCCGATATATTGACAGCAAACAATCCATTGCCATTTGATTCTATCTTTATATCTCCTGACAAGAATTCTTTGCTATTATAGGTTAAAGATAGTTCTTCTACCTCATGAAAGTCTAATTCAACAATAATACTATTATTATTTAATAAAACCCATTTCTTGGGCGGATTATCTGCATATTTAGGCATCATAAATAGTATCGTTAATTTGTCTCCCTCATGGTTTATTTGTATGTTTATTATCTCCGTATTTATTATCTCAGGAACTTCATCGTA
>Ga0079225_10001558_pt1 | contig 12921 bp, 9 predicted proteins | sample Poulit2012_FD_76344 | JGI IMG/M metagenome (GOLD analysis project Ga0079225, IMG submission 76344) | Agricultural soil microbial communities from Georgia to study Nitrogen management - Poultry litter 2012 | ecosystem: Environmental > Terrestrial > Soil > Agricultural land | place: USA: Georgia...
CTTGCAGTTGGGGGCTGTTAATGATGTTGCGGGAAGCAAAGATTACTCACTATCTAAGCCGTTAGAGCTTTCCCTACCTTTTATTGACCTTGAAGATGAAGTATCTGGTGAGGCCGCTCAACATGTTGAAATCGGTTATATTGGGCAAAACCCTGGTCACGTTGTAGAATATAAATATAATGAACAACTTGAACAATATGAACGGTACGAAGATGCTGAACAAACGGTGGAACTAAATACCGAAGAGCCAGTTCGTGTTGAAAATGTTTTTGTCGTTGAAACAGCTCATGAAGTGATCGATCAAGAAGGACGGCGAAAAATTGATTTTGCTTCAGGCGGAAATGCGTATTTAATCCAAAAAGGGAAATATCAACAAGTCGATTGGGTCAATGACAATGGACAAATTATCCCGGTAAAAGACGGCGAAAAAGTAGGATTTCGCCCTGGCAAAACATGGATTAATGTCGTTCCAACAGATCCTGGTTTAGAAGCTTCGGTTAATATTCAGGCAAATTAAATAGGGGGTGAACTTAACGTGGAAATTGATAAGTTACGTGGCAAACAATTAGATGAATTGTTTGAGGCGATTTTATCATTACAAACACGTGAGGAATGCTATCAGTTTTTTGACGATATAGCAACAATGAACGAAATACATGCGTTAAGTCAACGATTACAAGTTGCTAAAATGCTTAAACAAGGACAAACATACAACGCTATTGAAGCACAAACAAACGCATCAACAGCAACGATCTCTCGAGTTCGACGTTGCATTAATTATGGGAGTGGCGGATATAAACTTGTTTTTGACCGTATGTTAACAGAAGATCGAACTGAATAATTTTTAAGTGACAGAGAGCTTGTCAAATTACCCTTAAACAAACGAGCTCTCTTTTCTTATCTTTTGAATAAAATCATCTTTTGAGTTAAAAAACATCAAAATCACTCAAATGATTGCTCATTTTTTGTTATAATAAACTGAATGGTAACCATTAATGTAGGAGGCTTTTATACGCATGATGCCGATGGATCATTGGAAACATATGTTTAAGCTTGACCCCGCCAAGGAAATATCTGATGAACATTTAGAACAAATTTGTGAATCAGGTACGGATGCCATTATCGTTGGGGGGACAGATGATATTACTTTAGAAGGTGTACTTGATTTATTATCACGTATACGTCGCTATCTTGTTCCGTGTATTTTGGAAGTTTCAACAATCGATGCGCTTACCCCGGGATTTGATTATTATTTCATCCCGATGGTCATGAATAGTACGAATAAAAAATGGATGATGGATATCCATCATGATGCTGTTAAACAATATAAACATCTGATGGAGACGACGGAATTTTTTATTGAAGGGTATTGTATTTTGAATGAACAAGCAAAAGCTTTTCAAAAAACCGTTTGTACAATGCCAACCGAAGAAGATGTTATTGCGTATGCTTATATGGCTGAGCAGATGTTTAAATTCCCGTTTTTTTATATGGAATATAGTGGAACTTATGGCGATCCAAAACTTGTCGAACGAATAAAAGGTGAATTAATGAATACAAAATTAATTTATGGTGGCGGTATATCAAATGCAGCTGAAGCGAAAGAGATGAAACAGTATGCTGATATAATCGTCGTTGGAAATCATATATATACGAACATTCGTGAATCATTAAAAACTGTTACAGCCGTTAAGGCAATTTAAAAAGGTGGTGCCAAATCGTTGAGTCTAACGAGAGAAAAATTGTTAACAGGATTAAACGAACAGCAAAAAGCAGCCGCTATTCATACGGAAGGGCCCTTACTAATTATGGCTGGGGCGGGCAGTGGTAAGACACGTGTACTTACTCACCGCATCGCATATTTGCTTAATGAAAAAGAAGTTTCGCCAAGAAATATATTAGCGATCACGTTTACGAATAAAGCTGCTCGGGAAATGAAAGAGCGTATTCATGAGCTAATCGGAACAGCAAGTGACATGATGTGGGTGATGACGTTTCATGCGATGTGTGTGCGCATTTTACGTCGGGATGGCGAGCGAATCGGTTATGATCGCTCATTTACGATTTTAGATCGAACCGACCAATTGACAATTATCCGACAAATTTTAAAGGATTTAAATTTAGACACGAAACAATACAATCCTCATTCGATGATCAATCAAATAAGTGCTGCCAAAAACAAGCTCATCACACCAAAAAAATATGCTGAAACAACTGATAATTATTACCAAGAACAAGTCGCTGAAATATATAAAATGTATCAAACATTACTGCAAAAAAATCACTCATTAGATTTTGATGATTTAATTATGCAAACGATCCATTTGTTTGAACGTGTACCAGAAGTGCTCCAATATTATCAGCGACTTTTTCAATATATTCATGTAGATGAATATCAAGATACGAACCATGCACAATATAAATTAGTTAATATGCTTGCCAAACGTTATGAAAACATTTGTGTCGTTGGTGACTCGGATCAATCAATTTATCGTTGGCGGGGAGCGGATATTAGTAATATTTTATCATTTGAAAATGATTATCCAGATGCCCAAACGATTTTACTTGAGCAAAATTATCGTTCAACAAAAAATATTTTACAAGCAGCAAATGATGTTATTCAAAATAATACAACACATCAACCGAAGAAACTTTAAACAGACAAAGCTGATGGTGATCGTTTATATTATTATCGAGGAGTTACTGAGCGTCATGAAGCATTATTTGTCACAGATACAGTGAAACAATTAATTGATTCAGGGAAATATCAACCAGATGATATTGCTGTTTTATACCGGACGAATGCCCAATCACGGGCAATTGAAGATACTTTTATAAAAGCGAATATGACTTATCAAATTATTGGTGGCACGAAGTTTTATGAGCGTAAAGAAATCAAAGATATGATCGCCTATTTACGCTTAATTACGAATCCAAATGATGATATAAGTTTTGAAAGAATTGTCAACGAGCCCCGAAGAGGTATTGGTCAAACGACAATTGAGCGTTTAAGACAATATGCCCAAATGAATGATTTATCATTTATGGAGACGATTAAAGAAATAGATTTTACAGGTGTTACACCACGGGCGGCGAATGCCCTTATAAAGTTTGAATCATTAATCGAATCATTAGCTAAGCAGCAAGAGTTTTTATCGGCAACCGAAATGGTTGAAAGTGTCTTAGAACGAACGGGTTATGAAGAGATGTTACAGCGTGAAGCAACCCTTGAAGCACAAACTCGCTTAGAAAACTTAGAAGAATTTAAAACTGTTACAAAAAACTTTGAAACAACGAACGAAGACGATCAATCACTCATAACTTTTTTAACGGATTTAGCTTTAATAGCTGACATTGATGAAGTTGATGAGACTGATTCTGAACAAGCGAAAAAAATAACATTAATGACCTTACATGCTGCCAAAGGATTAGAGTTTCCGGTTGTTTTTTTAATTGGGATGGAAGAAGGTATTTTTCCGCATAGTCGTTCAATCGATCATGATGAAGAACTCGAAGAAGAACGTCGTCTCGCATATGTTGGGATTACTCGTGCGGAAGAAAAACTTTATTTAACACATGCCGAGATGCGCACATTGTATGGCCAAACAACATCAAACACAATTAGTCGTTTTATTGAAGAGATTCCCGATCACTTACTAGAAGGTGTCGAACAAAAACATCAGCAACCTTTTCAACCATTGACAGGAAGGGCTTATAATAAACCGGGACAAACTGTCAGTCAAGCCACCCGACGTCAAGCAACGAAACGAAAGTCGAAAGGTGCAGAAGCGCTTATGTGGGCACCAGGAGATAAAGCAAAACATAGCAAATGGGGAATCGGCACTGTTGTCAATGTTCAACATTCTGGGGATGATATGGAACTTGATATTGCATTTCCTGCACCGACAGGAATCAAACGATTACTAGCAAAATTTGCACCGATTACAAAAGCATAGGAGGACAGCTTAATGGATAATGAACACATTTATCAGCAAATTGAAGAACTCGTTGATTTATTAAATAAATACAATTATGAATACCATGTACTCGATGCACCGACTGTTCCTGATGCTACATATGATCGTCAATTGCAAAAATTACGCGAGCTTGAAGAAAAATATCCTGAATATATTTTAAGCCATTCGCCAACACAACGAGTCGGTGGCGAACCACTGGATGACTTTGAAAAAGTAGAACATTTACAGCCAATGTTAAGTTTAAATAATGCGTTTAATGAAGGTGATATTCGTCATTTTGACCAACGTATAAAAGAGCTAACAGGGCGTGAAACAGTTCCATATGTTTGTGAATTAAAAATTGATGGTTTAGCCATTTCCCTCGTTTATGAAAATGGTATATTCGTCCGTGGCGCAACCCGGGGTGATGGAACGATTGGTGAAGATATAACGGACAATTTACGAACGATTCCAAGCATCCCATTAAAATTAAATACAAATGAAATGATTGAAGTGCGTGGTGAAGCGTTTATGCCGCAAAAATCATTTTTAGCATTAAATGAGCACCGCGAAAAGACAGGAGAACAACTATTTGCGAATCCGCGCAATGCTGCAGCAGGTTCGTTAAGACAACTTGATCCTAAAATTGCGGCGAAACGAAATTTAGATATGTATGTGTATGGAGTTGGTCAGTGGACAGGTGATTTAAACACTCAAAGTGAACGGTTAGATTATTTACAACAACTTGGCTTAAAAACAAATCCCCATTGGAAAAAATGTACAACGATCGATGAAGTTTTACAATACATTGAAGAGTGGACAATTGGACGGCCACATTTAAATTACGAAATTGATGGCATCGTTATAAAAGTCGATGATTTAGCTTTACAAGAATCATTAGGCTTCACAGCTGCAAGTCCAAGATGGGCGATCGCTTATAAATTTCCCGCACTCGAAGCGGTGACCGTTTTAAAAGATATTGAACTTAGTGTTGGCCGTACAGGCGTTGTTACACCAACAGCCATTTTAGAGCCTGTACAAATTGATGGAACGACCGTACAACGAGCATCATTACATAATGAAGATCTCATTCACGAATTAGATGTTCGAATTGGCGATACAGTCGTTTTGAAAAAAGCAGGTGATATTATTCCGAAAGTTGTTCGGGTGATTTTAGACGAACGAACGGGAGATGAGGAAAAATATTATATGCCTGATGAATGCCCAGCATGTGGCCATGAACTGACACATATTGGGGATGAGGTCGCTCTTCGATGTATGAATCCAAATTGCCCTGAACAACTGCAAGAAGGGCTGATTCATTTTGTCTCACGCAATGCGATGAATATTGATGGGTTAGGAGAAAAAGTGATTGCCCAACTTTTTAAAGAAAAATTAGTAACAACAATTGCCGATCTTTATCGCCTTGATCGTGATGAGTTATTAAAACTCGAACGAATGGGTGAAAAATCTGTGAGTAATTTATTAAGTGCTATTGAAAGTTCTAAATCGAATTCATTAGAAAAATTGTTATTTGGTCTAGGGATCCGTCATATTGGCGCAAAAGCTGCTCGTATGTTAGCGATGCATTTTCAAACGATGGAAAATATTCAACAAGCAACTTATGATGAACTTATCGAAATTGAAGATATTGGGACGATTATGGCACAATCAGTTATCGAATTTTTTAAAAACGATGATGTCAACCAATTAATTACCACATTAAAAGAGCTTGGATTAAATATGTCCTACGACGGTCCATTGCCAACCAAAGCAAATGAGGAAAATGTATTCTCTGGCAAAACTGTCGTCTTAACTGGCAGATTAGAACATTTTACACGCAAAGAAGCTGGTGAGCTAATTGAAACATATGGTGGCACAATTACGAGTAGTGTCAGTGGTAATACAGACCTTTTAATTGCGGGTGAACGTGCAGGCTCTAAATATCGCCAAGCTGAACAATTAGATGTCACGATATGGAATGAAGAAAAGTTTATGGAAACGATCAATGAGCTACAAAGGTAGGGTGGAGATATCAATGAGAAAAGTCATCGTTTGGCTTTTAATGATCGGCTTATTAACGAGTTGTTTAGCCCCACGGCAACAAGAAGATGAAATTCTTTTATCCGATGAAGAAGAACAACAAGAAGTTTCGATCGTTCCAAGTCACCGATTATCTGATGAAAATTATAAAATCATTCTTCCTTATCGTCCAAGTGAAGCACGTGGAGTCATTGTTGGACAAGTCGCTAATCGCTTTGATATTGATGAATTAGAAGATGGTCTACGCCGTCATTCTAAAGAATATTTTTCCCCAAAAGATTATTATTTTGAGGAAGGACAATATTTATCCCGTGATACGGTTTATAAATGGCTTGGAAGAAAATTAACAAAAGATCAATTGAAAAGTGAACGAGATGCCATTATTAAGCAACGTGAGAGAGATCAGTTAACGGTTAATGATGAAGTGATTGAACGGATTGAACGTGATTTGCAACTCGGTCTTAACCCAGCACTGAAAGACTTGGACGGTTTAAAGACAAAAGAAAAAAAGGAATTGTATGAGGAAAATCCCCAATACATTTCACATATTTTAGAACAAAACTTTTTAAAAAGAGTCGATGAAAATACGGTCGAACTCGTCGGCATGTCAATTGGTCTTTCGATGAAATCTGTTTATCAATATCAAACAGAAATTGGGGGACCTTATTATTATAAAGATATTTCAAAAGAGGAAATGTTAGAAAAAGGCAAGGAAATGGCAGAGAAGATTGTTAAACGATTACGTGATATGGAAGAGTTGCAAAACATTCCCATTATGCTAATGATCTTTCGTGAATCTGAGCCATCTTCCCCTGTATCGGGAAACTTTGTCACAAAAACATTTGTCAATAAAGACAGTTCATCGATTGATGAATGGGAAACGATTGATGAAGAATATGTTTTGTTTCCTTCATCATCCGGGAAAGAGAAGTACTATGATGAGCATGAATTAATCACAAGTTTTGGTCATAAAATATCCGATTATTTCCCAAACTATACAGGAGTTATTGGGGAAGGCTTTTATATAGGGGGCGAATTACAAAAGATGAAAGTAAAAATCCCCCTTGAGTTTCACGGCAGTGGTGAAATTTTAGGATTTACGCAATATATTTATGGAATTGCTCAAGAAATTTTTTCAACAAATTATGACTTAGAAATTCGTGTTGAATCAAGTGAACAATTGGAAAGCTTAATTTTCCGAGAACGTAATGAAGAAGATTTAAATGTTCATATTGTTCATTAAAAAATACAACGATTTGATCAATTATTCATTTTCACTCGAAGCATGAAAAGTTGAACTTGGCAATAATTTCAGTTACACTTAATATTAGTAGGATAGATTTTCATATTATCCGTAAAGTATTTACGATATTTTTCAATAAATTAAGGAGGTTTTTTAAGTGGTTGTACCATATAAACATGAACCATTTACAGATTTTACCATTGAAGAAAATAAACGTGAAATGGAAGAAGCTTTGAAGCAAGTAGAAGCTGATTTTGGTAAGGATTATCCACTCATTATCGGTGGCGAACGAGTCATGACAGAAGATAAAATTAAAGTTGTTAACCCAGCGAATAAAGAAGAAGTTCTTGGCTATGTATCGAAAGCGAATGAAGAACTTGCTGAACGTGCTCACAAAGTTGCTGACGAAACATTCGAAAGCTATTGGCGAAAGTCTGATCCACAATTCCGTTCTGATATTTTATTCCGTGCAGCAGCAATTGTTCGTCGCAGAAAGCGTGAATTTACGGCACATTTAGTTAAAGAAGGTGGAAAGCCTTGGAATGAAGCAGATGCGGATGTTGCTGAAGGAATCGACTTTCTCGAATATTATGGCCGACAAATGATGAAAATTGCTAGTGGTGAAGGTCAGGAGGTTAATAGCCGTCCGATCGAGCGTAACCAATTCCACTACATTCCATTAGGAGTCGGAGTAGTCATTTCACCATGGAACTTCCTATTTGCGATTATGGCAGGTACAACAACTGCTGCAATGGTGTCAGGAAATACAGTCCTACTGAAACCGGCAAGTACGACACCAATCATCGCATATAAGCTTATGGAAGTTCTTGAAGAAGCGGGTATGCCAGCAGGTGTTGTAAACTATATTCCTGGCCCAGGTGGCGAAGTTGGTGACTATTTAGTTGATCATCCACGCACACGTTTCGTAAGCTTCACAGGTTCACGTGAAGTCGGTACACGTATTTTCGAACGTGCGGCAGTTATTCATGAAGATAAGGGCCAAAAGTGGCTCAAGCGTACAATTCTTGAAATGGGTGGTAAAGATACAATCGTTGTTGATAACGATGCAGACCTTGAGTTAGCTGCTCAGTCAATTGTTCAATCTGCCTTTGGATTCTCCGGCCAAAAGTGTTCAGCATGTTCACGTGCAGTCATTCATGAAGATGTTTATGATCAAGTTCGTGATCGTGTAGCAGAACTGACAAAAGAGATGTCAGCAGGCGATCCAGCGTCGAACGAACATTACACTGGACCGGTCATTGACCAAGGAGCCTTTGATAAAATCACAGGCTATATTGAGATTGGAAAAGAAGAAGGCGAACTTATTGCAGGTGGCGACAGTGATGATAGTACGGGATGGTTTATTCAACCAACAGTATTTGCTGATGTTGATCCAAAAGCACGCATCATGCAAGAAGAAATCTTTGGCCCTGTGCTAGCCTTAACGAAGGCAAAAGACTTTGATGAAGCCATTGAAATTGCCAACAATACAGACTACGGCTTAACCGGTGCAGTCATCACAAATAACCGTGAACATATCGAACAAGCTCGTGAAGACTTCCACGTTGGAAACCTATACTTCAACCGTGGCTGTACAGCGGCAATCGTTGGTTATCAACCATTTGGTGGATTTAACATGTCTGGAACCGATTCAAAAGCAGGAGGCCCAGACTATTTACTCCATCATATGCAAGGTAAGTCAACCTCAGAAATGTTTTAATTGAACGAATCAGTTATAAATACCTCTCTGTGTGGTTTTTGCTCAGAGAGGTTTTTCTTTGTGTAGTCAGAACCTATTGACGTTGTTTATTTGCCGAATGGCCTCGATAATGCTATTATCAATAGTATTGTAAGGCTTATTTTTTCAGTTATTTTTTTCAAATAAACGACATGTTATTTTAATGAAATTGTTTGAGGAGTGAGTTAAAATGGCAAAGATCACAAAAGACGATGTCAAACGACTTGCCGACGTCTCGCAAATAGCGATGACTGATGATGAAGCAGAAGATTATGTTGCAGAGATGCAGTCAATTTTTGAATTTGCTGCGATGTTACAAGAATTAAATACGGAAGATGTTGAACCGACCATTCATATTTTACCAGGCACAACAATGTTACGCTCAGATGAACCAAAGCATTCACTAACCCAAGAAGAAGCATTAAAAAATGCACCGGAAGCAAAAGATGGCTACTTTAAAGTACCATCGATATTGGATTAAGGAGGGTATAAGGTGTCATTATTTGGATATACAATTAAAGAATTAGAAAACAAATTACATAAAAAAGAAATTTCACCTTCTGAACTTGTCGATTTATCGTTTCAACAAATTCATGACGTTGAAGATGATGTCAAGGCATTTATTACATTAAATGAAGAACAAGCACGTAAACAAGCGAAAAAACTTGATGACGAACCGGTTAATAAAGCCAAGCTTTTTGCCTTACCTATTGGGATAAAAGATAATATCGTCACAAAAGGTTTACGTACAACAGGAGCTAGCCAATTTTTGAATAACTTCGATGATCCGCTCTATGATGCGACCGCTGTTAAACGTTTAAAAGACGAACAAGTGATAACGATCGGTAAATTAAACATGGATGAATTTGGTATGGGGTCAACGACGGAAAACTCTAGTTATCATGTGACACGTAATCCATGGAACTTAAATCACGTACCTGGTGGATCAAGCGGGGGATCAGCTGCTGCGGTTGCGGCAGGCGAAGTATTGTTTTCCCTTGGGACAGACACAGGTGGTTCCATTCGCCAACCGGCATCATTTAATGGAATTGTCGGCATGAAACCAACTTATGGATTAGTATCACGTTATGGGTTAATCACTTTTGCCTCTTCATTAGATACGATTGGACCATTAACACAAATGGTTGAAGATAATGCTCGGATCTTGGAAATTATTGCTGGCCATGACCCATCTGATTCAACGAGTGCCAAGCGGGAAGTTACATCATATACCGATGCTTTAACGAAAGATGTCAAAGGATTAAAAGTTGCCGTACCTGAAGAATATTTGGGTGAAGGTGTTGATCCGGAAGTTAAAGAATCTGTGATGAATGCTTTACAAATGTTAGAACTACTTGGAGTAAAATGGGATAAAATTTCGATGCCCCATTCTAAATATGCGGCAGCAACGTATTATATTTTATCATCAGCTGAAGCATCTACAGCACTTGCTCGCTTTGATGGCATTCGTTTTGGTAAACGTTCAAATCAAGCGAAAAATGTTGATGAATTATTTAAACAATCACGTGCTGAAGGATTTGGCGATGAAGTGAAACGCCGAATTTTACTAGGAACATTCGCTTTAAGTGCTAATAATGTTGAAGATTACTACAAAAAAGCGCAAAAAGTACGAACATTAATTCGTCAGGAATTCCAAACGGTTTTTGAAACATATGATTTAGTCATTGGGCCATCAACCCCTACACCTGCTCCAAAAATTGGTGAAAAAACGGTGGATCCTGTGACCGTTTACGCAAATGATTTATTAACTGTTCCGGCTAATTTAGCTGGTTTACCAAGTTTATCTTTACCTTGTGGATTTACTGAAGAAGAAGGTCTGCCACTTGGTTTACAAATGATCGGTAATCATTTCGCTGAACAGACGATTTATCGTTTAGCATATGCGTATGAGCAGGCGACAAACCACCATAAAAAACGTCCAGCGTTAGGAGGGGAATAAATCGATGAACTTTGAAACAGTTATCGGCTTAGAAGTCCATGTCGAATTAAAAACAAACTCAAAAATATTTAGTTCAAGTCCAAACATATTTGGCGCTGAGCCAAACTCACTCGTCAGTCCAGTTGATCTCGGGTATCCTGGAACATTACCTGTTCTTAATGAAGAAGCGGTTAACTTTGCGATGAAAGCAGCGATGGCGCTAAATTGCGACATAAATTCTCATACATTTTTTGATCGAAAAAATTACTATTATCCAGATAATCCGAAAGCGTATCAAATTTCCCAAGATGAATATCCATTAGCGGAAAACGGTTGGATTGACATCGAAGTTGACGGGAAGAAAAAGCGGATCGGAATTACGCGCATCCATTTAGAAGAAGATGCTGGAAAGCTACAACATACTGGAGAAGGCTATTCACTCGTAGACTATAATCGCCAAGGTGTTCCTCTGATTGAAATTGTTTCCGAACCAGATATTCGCACACCTGATGAAGCGTACGCCTATTTAGATAAGTTAAAAAATATTGTTCAATATACAGGTGTTTCTGATTGCCGGATGGAAGAAGGCTCCCTACGCTGTGATGCGAACCTCTCGTTACGTCCCGTTGGTCAAGAAGCCTTTGGAACAAAGACAGAACTGAAAAACTTAAATTCTTTCGCCTTTGTGAGAAGCGGTCTTGAATACGAACAAAAACGCCAAGAAAAAATCTTACTTTCTGGCGGTGAAATTCTTCAAGAAACCCGTCGTTATGACGAACGAACAAAAGAAACAATTTTAATGCGTGTTAAAGACGATGCCGAAGATTATCGCTTTTTACCTGAACCGGATTTATTACCACTTCACATTGACGAAGCGTGGAAAGAACGCATTCGACAAGAAATTCCGGAATTGCCTGATGCTCGTAAAAAGCGCTATATTGAAGAGGTTGGCTTACCTGAATATGATGCGGAAGTTTTAACGAGTTCAAAGGAAATGTCTGATTTCTTTGAAGAGACCATTCAACTTGGTGCCGATATGAAACAAGCATCAAACTGGCTCATGGGCGATATTTCTGGTTATATGAATAAACATTTAAAAGAACTTCATGAACTTGCCATTACTCCTGAAGGATTAGCAAAAATGATTAAACTTATTGATGATGGGACGATTTCTTCCAAAATTGCCAAGCGAGTTTTTGCCCATCTCGTTGAAAATGGTGGCGACCCAGAAGAGTTTGTCAAACGTGAAGGCCTCGCACAAATCTCCGATGAAGGCCAATTACGAGAAATTGTTTTAGAAGTCCTTGCAGAAAACGAACAATCTGTTACAGACTATCAAGAAGGAAAAGGCCGTGCATTAGGTTACCTCGTTGGACAAGTGATGAAAGCGACAAAAGGTCAAGCGAACCCACCGATGGTTAACAAAATTTTAAAAGAAGAAATCGACAAACAATAAGACAAATCATAAAAAGAGCTACTACGATAATACAGATCAGTAGTAGTTCTTTTTGTGGTTAATAAATAAAATGTATCAGTTAAAGTCTTAACAAAAAAGTACGGAAAACTGTCATATATAGAAATGGTTGCACCATTGCAATGGCACTTAAAAAGTGTCATACTTAAGAAGCTTATCGGAGCGCATCAAAAAGGGGTGGAAATAATATGAAAAAAGCACGCATTATTTACAACCCTACAGCAGGGCGTGAAATGTTTAAAAAAGAATTACCAGATGTTTTAGAACGTTTTGAACGAGCAGGCTATGAAACATCAGCACATGCAACAACTGCTGAAGGTGATGCTATAAACGCAACAAAATATGCGATTGAACATAAGTTTGATATGATCGTTGTTGCCGGTGGTGACGGAACAATCAATGAAGCAATCAATGGCATGGCTCCCGAGGATTATCGGCCAAGGTTAGGAATTATCCCCGCTGGAACAACGAATGACTTTGCCCGTGCCCTAAACATTCCTCGACAAATTGATCAAGCAGTCGATATTA
>Ga0079225_10001559_pt1 | contig 12915 bp, 8 predicted proteins | sample Poulit2012_FD_76344 | JGI IMG/M metagenome (GOLD analysis project Ga0079225, IMG submission 76344) | Agricultural soil microbial communities from Georgia to study Nitrogen management - Poultry litter 2012 | ecosystem: Environmental > Terrestrial > Soil > Agricultural land | place: USA: Georgia...
TCCACCGGAGAATTTTCAGACGGAGAAGAAAACGCTTTACCAGTGTTGACCAATCGCAAACTCGTCACAGAATCCCTTCCAATTTTTGTCAGAGAAGGGCAGGAGAAAAGTTTTACGTTGGACAAGCTCCAAAATACGAAATCCGAAACTTTAGAATCTTATCAATTGACATTTGAAATGACTCAAAACCCGATTTGGTATGCGGTTTTTTCTTTGCCATATTTACGCGAACCGGCTAACTCCAATTCAATTTCTGATTTTGGTTGGTTGTATGGTAATTTAATTTCTCGACATTTAGTCAATGCCAATCCAAAAATCAAAACCGTTTTTGAAGACTGGAATCAGAAAGGTGAATTGAAATCTAAACTCGAGCAAAATCAGGAGTTGAAAGAATTGCTGTTGGAGGAAACTCCCTGGGTGCGAGATGCAGAAAGCGAAGCGGAACAGATGAAGCGAATTGCCGTTTTATTTGATGACAATAAAATTCAGAATGATTTAAAATCAGCTTTGTTTAAACTCAGACAGAAACAGTCTGCGCAAGGTGGTTTTCCTTGGTTTGAGGGTGGAAATGACAATCGTTTTATTACAACTTATATCGTTTCCGGATTTGGTCATCTCAAAGCGCTGGGTGTAGCTAATGCTAAGGATATGGAAATACAAACTATGCTCAAATCGGCTGTTCAACATTTAGATCAAGAAGCGATTAAAGAATATGATTTGAAGAGTAACAATGATAATTTCAGTATGAATTCTTATGGAGCATTGTATTATTTGTATGCGCGAAGTATGTTTTTGGAAGAATTTCCTTTACCGAAAAAAGCAGAAAAACTCCGCGATGAAATTTTGAGGGATTTGGATAAAAATAAGTTTGAGTTGCCCTTGTCTTCTCAAGCGATGACGGCGATGGTTTTTAAGCGATATCATAAAAATCAGCAAGCGAAAACTTTATTGAATTCCGTAAAAGACCACGCGGTGGATAGTGAAGAAAGTGGAATGTATTGGAAAGTCAATAAACCCGGTTGGTTATGGCAAGAAGCACCGATCAACACACAGGCTTTATTAATCGAAGCTTTTGATGAGATTTTGGACGATCAAAAATCGGTGGAAAGTATGAAGGTTTGGCTCTTAAAACAAAGACAAACCAACCGATGGAGTTCTGTAAAAGCAACCACGGAAGCGGTTTATGCCTTATTGAAAACCGGAAAAAGTCAACTGACTTCGACCGGCGGAGTTTCGGTGAAAGTAGGTCAAGAAGAATTGGATTTATCGAGTTCGAATCGCAAATTGCAATCGGGAACCGGTTACTTTAAAACTTCTTGGGATAAGAATGAAATTAAACCTGAAATGGCAACGGTTGAAGTGAAAAAAGACTCTCCCGGCGTTTCTTGGGGTGCGTTATATTGGCAGTATTTCGAAGATTTAGATAAAATATCTTCTGCAGAAACCGGATTGAAAATCGAAAAGGAATTGTTCTTGAAAAAGAATACTAAAGCAGGTGTGCGTCTGCAAAAAATAGAGGAGAACACGCCAATCGAAGTTGGGGATTTGGTGACGGTTCGTGTGAAAATTATTTCTGATAGAACCATGCAATTCGTGCATCTAAAAGATATGCGAGCAAGTGGATTCGAACCGGTGAATGTGATTTCTCGATATAAACATCAAGATGGTTTGTTTTATTATGAAAGTACCCGTGATGCTTCCACCAACTTTTTTATGGATAATATGGCAAAAGGAACCTATGTTTTTGAGTATGATTTAAGAGCGAATAATTCCGGGGAGTTTTCTAATGGAATTACAACCTTGCAGAATATGTATGCTCCGGAATTAAGCACGCATAGTAAAGGGATTAGGGTTGAGATTAAATAGATTTCGTTGTAGTTTTAAGAATAGCGCTGGGTTGGGCTAAAGCCCAGTTGTAGAGACTTCTTTATGTCAGTTGGCTAAAGCCAAACTGTAATAGATGGTGGTTTCTTGTCGATTTAAAATAAGCTGAGGAGGTCAATCTTCCTACAGGAAATTATTTTCAATTTTCTCTAAATATTCATCACACTAATTCTATTTCCGCTGGATTCATCCAACGGGTTTAATACCAATATATTTCGGGCTTTAGCCCAATTTGAACGTTTGTGCTATCAAGCAATCAAATTAATGGTTTGTCTAATCCGGATTAAAAAGAGAAATACCAACGATAAATTAAAAAAATAACCACAGGTTTTAATTTAAGGCTCTAGTTTAAACTGGCTATTATAATTGAAACTTCTATTTTTCGATACGTTGTTATTCAGGCAGAGAAAAGGAAGGATAATGGTTCATTAAAAAAAGTCAACTCAAGAAGAAGGCAAATCCACATTTCAAACCCATTTTGCTGAAATGTTTTTCCCCAACCCTAAAAGGAGCCATTTCAGCAAAATTTAATTTTCTTAGGAAGTAGTGTTTGCCTTGCCTCCCTTTAGGGACGGGGAAAAGCAAGGTAAACGGTTTTTTAATAAAATAACTTTAGGTGAGAGGAAAAAACAAAGAGAACAATTGAATTTTCTACAGTCAAGATTTGAAATTAAACATCAACGCCCAATTAAACTACAGCTTAATTTAATTAAAGTTAACTACGAAGTACACAAAGTTTTTTTCAGTTGATAAACTTTGCACTGCCTTTTTACTGATACTTCCGTTTTCTATAAAACCTAAAACCCATTCCAAACAGCGCGAGAATAATCAACGGCACCCCGATATTAATGACTTGCCACCAACTGCGTTGCGCTTCGATTTTGTTATAATCCAGAAAAGCTAATTGCACTTTTTTAGAACGAATATTCAACAATCCGGAATCGTCCAACAAGTAATTCACCGCATTGAGTAAAAACTCTTTATTTCCATAACTTTTCCCGGTTTTTGGATCGTATTCCAAACTGACAGGTTTTCCTTTTTCGATTTCATTTTTAATCACATCGCCGTCGGAGATCACGATCATCTTGGTTTCCGGGCTTTTCTCTTTTGGGTTTTTCAGTTCGAAAGGTTTAACCCTATCTTTATAAACCGAAGTAAATTCTCCTTCAACTAAAACCGCCAAGTTCTGAGGTCCGCTCATATAAGTTTCAAAATCGGGTTTTTGTCCGATTGTAGAACGCAAGTTTATTTCTCGTGGCGTACCTTCTACTTTTGTGGCGATCGAGCTCTTTAGCAGAATCGTTTTGTTTAAATCATTCTTTAATGTATCCATCGGATTGGCGAAATCAAATCTTACCGGCGCAATATTATGCGCGATGGGATGCTCGCTTTTCGAAACCACCAATGGAGCGTAATACCAAGGAAAGGTTTGAAACTGTGTTTGTCTTCCTGTTCCTGTGGCTAAAACAATCTCATCTGCATGCAAATCATTGATTAGAGAAGGGGTTATCCGCACTCCGTATTTGAAAAAGAAATCTGTCAGTTTCAAATCTCTTGGAAAAGCCAACATGGTTTGGTGCGGACTGGTAAATAAACTGTCTTTTTCTGCGGCGACGCTTTCTAATAACCACAATGCTTTCCCGCCATTCATAAGATATTGATCCAATACAAATTTTTCTTCTTCCCCAAAAGGTTGGGTAGGTTTGGCTTCTACAATTAGGTCGTATTCTTTTAATTGTTTCAGCGTTTTTTGTGGATTTTGCGCTACAGAATCTAAAGTGAAAGGAGCAGTGTGATAATAAGTTCCCACACCTTTTAAAAAGTCGGCGATTTCTATATCTTTTAATTCGCCATGGCCTCGGAGAACTGCTATTTTTTTGGATTTTTCAGTAGTTAATTGTTTAAAGGCATTTGCAAAAGCATATTCTAAATTTTGAACAGAATTATTGACTAAATCCTCTTCAGAATCCTCCGGGTTCATTTTTAATAATGGAATCTGAACTTGTTTTTCACCATAAGTGGCAATTGCCCAAGGAAATATTAAACTTTCACTTGTTTTTCCACTTTTTTTGATGTTGAGGCGCTGTGGAGGCATGCCGGCTTGAAGAAACTGATGGCCGATTTGTTCCGGCTCTGCTTTGTTTTCCTCCAAAGGATTGAAGAATTCGAATTTAATTTTTCTGTTTTGTGCAGAAAACTCTTCCAACATATATCGGGTTTCATTTTCCAATCTTCTGAAATTTGAAGGAAAATCACCTTTTAAAAAAACGCTGACCAAGATCGGTTTTTCGATGTCTTTCACAATCTCTTTTGAAGGAGAGGAGAGGGTATAGCGTTTGTTTTGCGTTAAGTCAAATCGTTCAAAAACTTGAGCGGCAAACAAATTCACGATTAAGATTACTGCCAGCAGCACAACTATAAACCGTATGTTTCGAGATTTTTTCATTGAGCCGATTTATTTAAAGTTACTTTGGTCAAACTTAAAAACAACACAATAAAACTGAGGAAATAAACTAAATCCCTGGTATCTAAAACTCCGCGACTGATGCTTTCATAATGAAATTGTATGCCTAAATATTCCAAAGCATATATTTCAGAACCAAATAAGTTGAGGCTGGATAAGCTGCTAAAAGCAAAGAATGATAAAAAGCAAAGCAGGATGGCACTGATAAAAGCTACAATTTGGTTTTTTGAAAGCGCGGAAGAGAAGATGCCGATAGCCGTAAATACCGATCCCAACAGAATCAACCCCAAATAAGAACCTATAATTTCTCCCCAATCAAAATTGTTTTGATCGGAATTTAATTTGACGATGGTCAAGACATAAAGTAAAGTGGGGATTAAAGCTAAGAGCGCTACAAACAAATTCCCGAAGTATTTGCCCAAAATCAGTTTCCACTTGGTTAAGGGTTTTGTCAGCAAAATTTCAAAAGTACCTTGTTTTATCTCTTCCGAAAAACTTCTCATCGTGATGGCCGGAATCAGAAATATAAATATCCACGGCGCTATTTGGAAAAAGGGATTCAAATTGGCAAATCCGTAATCCAATATATTGTATTCTCCTTGAAAAACCCATAGGAAAAGTCCGTTGACCAGTAAAAATACGCCAATGGCCAGATATCCAATGATACTGGAGAAAAACGAATTAATTTCTTTTAGAAAAATAGCACGCATAAGTTTTATACGATTTTCGCAAACTTACAATTTTATAAGTGTCTTATTCAAAATTTATTGTAATCGCATCCATAATTTTTAATCCTAATAGGGTGGAAGCACTTCCCACGGTTTGCGGATTGCTTTTATAAATGGCAATTTCCAAATAATCAGAAGTGTTGAATAAAGCAATTTTCTTTCCTTCTTCTTCAATTCTATCGGGTTTGGGAACACTGAAATCAATCGCATCGCTATAGTTATCATAGATTTTATTGAAATTGAATCCGCGTGCAGAAATCGTAAAGTTTCGACCTTTAGCAACGTTTTTAAAAAACTTTCTTGAAATATTTGAGATTGCATTTCCGTAGTTATCCACATAAATTACATCCCCTCTAATCTGTGTTCCTTTTTCAGTTTTTTGAACAGTGGGCTCAATGTTTTTAAGCTGTTTGATGTCTTTTATGCGTTTGCCGATTACCTCTAATGTTCCGCCACGAGAAATATGTGCGGCTACTTGTACAAAAATATCGAGCACCGGAAAATTGCTTACGGTTTTATCGTGTATGTTGATTTCTACACAGATTTCCGGTACAATTTCATTGGAGATCAAAGAGATGATTCCATTGTTGGCACCGATAAAATAATGATCATCCAATTTAACTGCGATGTGTTTATTTTCCGGAGTCAGTTCCGAATCAACTCCTAAGATGTGAATGCTTCCTTTGGGGAAAGTTTTATAAGCATTTTTGATGATATAAGCAGCAGCTGAAATATCAAATGGCGGAATCATATGAGTGATGTCTATAATTTTAGCTTGGTTTAATTCAGCATAAATAGCTCCTTTGACGGCTGCTACAGAGGGATCTTTTAATCCAAAATCAGTGGTCAAAGTAATTATAGGCATAATTCGTTTATTCTGATAAATTTGGTTCGGCTAACCTGATATTTTGTTTAAATTTGTACCTTTATAATATAAATAAATGTTTTAGAAACAAATTTATTTAAAACTTTAATAATTAGGTGTTGCTATTGCTTGTTTCTTTGAAAACATTGAGCATAGCAAAACCTGCAAAATTAATTAATAATGTGCAATAAAAATCATTCCTTTTGAACGAAATTATTCTTGAACTTTCTGATATCAATCCCCGTGAGTTTTTTGGTCTTCAGAATAACAATATAAAACTCTTAAAAAAATATTTTCCAAAATTAAAAATTGTAGCTCGCGGAAATAAAATCAAAGCTTTTGGGGAAGAAAAGTTATTGATGGATCTCGAAGAAAGCTTTTATGAGCTGGTGGCTCACTATGAAAAATACAACAAGCTTGACGAAAGCAATATTGAGCATATTTTGAGCAGTGAACACAAAAGAGATTATCAAACTTCCGATTATAGCGGAGAAGTATTGCTTCACGGAGTAGGGGGAAGATTGATCAAAGCCCAAACCGTAAATCAACGAAAATTAGTAGATCTCTCCCAGAAAAATGATATGGTTTTTGCCGTTGGTCCTGCGGGAACCGGAAAAACTTATACCAGCGTGGCTTTAGCAGTTAGAGCCTTAAAAGAAAAACAGGTGAAACGAATTATCCTGACCCGACCAGCAGTGGAAGCGGGAGAAAACTTAGGATTTTTGCCCGGTGATATGCGGGAGAAATTAGATCCGTATATGCAACCGCTTTATGATGCCTTGTTTGATATGATTCCGGTAGAACGTTTGGAAACCTTGATTGAAAGAGGAATTATTCAAATTGCTCCTTTAGCCTTTATGCGCGGAAGAACTTTAGACAACGCTTTTGTAATCTTAGACGAAGCACAAAATACCAGTACAGCGCAAATGAAAATGTTCCTCACGCGAATGGGAAGAAGTGCAAAATTTATTGTTACCGGTGACCCGGGACAAGTAGATCTTCCGGCCAGAAAAACTTCAGGGCTGAAAGAGATTATTGGTGTATTAAAAAAAGTGAGTGGAATAGGGTTTGTCTTTTTAGATGATAAAGATGTGATCCGACACAAACTCGTCAAGAAAATTATCGATAGTTATAAGGAATTAGAAAAATCCAAAAAAGAAGAAAGGGAAAGAAAAAGAAAAATTAAGGCAGCAGAAAAAGAGAAGAAATAAATAAGCTTGCCTGAGGTCATTTGATAAAACCGCTGGTTTTTTAACCTTATAAATAAATTTTATATCCATTAAAACATGAAAACTTTAACCCAAACTGATTTCAACTTTCCCGGACAAAAAGAAGTATATCATGGAAAAGTACGAGATGTGTACAGTCTGGAAAATGAAAAATTAATCATTGTGGCTACCGACAGATTAAGTGCTTTTGATGTGGTAATGCCGAAAGGAATTCCCTATAAAGGACAGATTTTAAATCAGATTGCCACCAAGATGTTGACGGCTACGGAAGATTTAGTTCCCAATTGGTTGGAAGCTACCCCCGATCCAAACGTTGCGGTAGGAAAGAAATGTAAACCTTTCAAAGTAGAAATGGTGATCAGAGGATATTTAGCCGGTCATGCAGCGCGAGAATATAAAGCTGGGAAAAGAGAGCTTTGCGGCGTGAAACTTCCCGAAGGAATGCAAGAAAACGACAAGTTTCCACAACCGATTATCACCCCATCAACCAAGGCGGATCAAGGAGAACACGATGAAGATATCTCGAGGGAAGAGATTTTGAAAAAAGGAATTGTTTCCGAAGAGGATTATAAGGTTTTGGAGGATTATACCTACAAACTTTTTGAAAGAGGAACTGAAATTGCCGCTAAACAAGATCTGATTTTGGTAGATACCAAGTATGAATTTGGTAAATCAGAAGACGGTGAAATTTTATTGATCGATGAAATTCATACCCCCGATTCTTCGCGCTATTTTTATGCAGATGGATATCAGAAAAGACAAGAGAAAGGAGAAACACAAAAACAACTCTCCAAAGAATTTGTCAGACAATGGTTGATTTCTAAGGGGTTTCAAGGAAAAGATGGACAGGAATTACCGGAGATGACAGATGAATATATCGAATCGGTTTCAGAGCGATATATCGAACTTTATGAAAAGATAACCGGCGAAAAATTCGAAAAAGCCAATATCGAGAATATTGAAAGTAGGATTCTGGAAAATGTGGAAGGTTATCTGAAGAATTTATAAATGGGTAAAGTTTTTGTGCCTCGATTATGACTGTTTCAAGAAAGCAACATAACAGTTACAACCACCCCGGAAATAACTAAACCTGCGGTTTATTTATTTCGTCCCCTCCTTTTTTAAGGAGGGGAGCTTTGTTTTTGGGTTTAAATAGCTGTAAATCAAGGATAAACTCTTGTTCCTATTATGGTTGTTTTTTTTGATTTTCTTAGAAAGGAGTTTGTCTTTTACTATTAAGTTTCTATAAATCAGCAAACAAAAGCTCCTTTCCTTGTCAAGGAAAGGACAGCCTGTCAATTAAACTTGTTTGATTGTCAGGCAGGTAAGGTTTCTGCTGTTTCTTATCTCTGAAAAGTTAATCTTTATCAACAAAACTCCTCGGGATACTTTTATCCAATCTCGTCAGTAGCTCATAATTTAATTGATCACTTAAATCTCCGAAATAACTCACTTTTATTTCTTGGTTATTATCTTTGCCAATAAGCGTCACACGATCTCCGATCTGAGCATCCGTATCGGTAACATTGATCAAAAACATATTCATATTAACCATTCCGATTACAGCAAGCCTTCTGCCGCGAACCAATACTCTCCCGGTATTGCTTAACGAGCGGCTAAATCCATATCCATATCCCACCGGTACACTGGCGATTTTCATGTCTCTTTCGGCTAGATAAGAATTTCCATAGCCGATATATTCTCTTTTCGAAACCGTTTTAATTTCCATAATTGAAGAATGCCAACTTAAAACCGGTTGTAAGTCCAGTTTAAAATCATATTTCATTTGATAGGTAAGTTGAATTTCTTTACTCGGCCACAAACCATATTGCAAAATACCGACTCTTACCATATCCAAATTCCAGTCGGGGAAAGCAATAATTCCTGCACTTGAAGAAGTATGTATGCGTTTGGGAAGTAAGTTTTCATTTTTAAAAATCTCTATACCTTCCAAAAAGGCATCTTGTTGGTTTTCGATTCGTTTGAAATTAGCACTGCTTTCGGCGCCGGCAAAATGGGTGCAGATTCCCATAAAATTAAAAAAATCACGGTTTTCTTTTAAAATAGAGATAAGCGATTGCCAATCTTCTCTTTCAAATCCATGGCGGTGCATTCCGGTTTCTATTTCTACATGAATATTGATTTTTCGGTTTTGTTTTTTAGCTTCATTTAAACAAAATTGTAAACTCTCATTATTATAAACAAAAAACTCCAACTCGTTTTCTATTATCCACGGAACATCTTCATCGGGAATATCTCCCATAATCATCAGTTGATTTCCTTTATTTAATACCCGAAAAGCCTGTTTTGCTTCATAAGAACTAAAAACAGAGAAATGATCGACTCCTAAATCTTGTAAAGCCGGAAGCATTTGTTCAACACCATGACCGTATGCATTTCCTTTGACCACAGCAGATAATTTAGTGTGATCATTGATTAAATTATTGATAAAAGCAATGTTATTGGCCAGTGCTTTTTTGTTCAAATGAATGGTTGAACTGTAATTGATATCCATTATAATAATATCTTGATAAGTTGCTGAAACATTTGTATTCCCTTTTCAATCAATTCATCCGGAAAATCATAATCGGGATTGTGCAATTCCGGTTGATTTTCTCCGGCTCCCAGTCCAAACATCGCTCCGGGATAATGTTGGGTAAACAAGCCGAAATCCTCACCCCAGCTGAAACCGATTTCTTTTTCAATAAAATCTAATTTTAAATCTTTCGCAGCTTGTTTGATATAAAGATAAGCTTGATGATCATTCTGATTGGTAGAAAAAGGTTCTACCCAAGTAAAAACCGACTCTAAATCAGGAGTTTGGTTAACGATTTCTCGAGCTCTTTTGTTTATCTTTTCTTTTTGTTTTTTGAAAAACTTATAATCAAAAGATCTAAAAGTATAACTGATTAAACCATCTCCGGCAGCAGTACCGTATGCCGGTTCGCCCATTCTGATTTGAACCGGAGAAGATAAAAAGTAATCTTCTTTCTCTACATCAGGTTGATGGAGATCATTATAAAAACGGATTAATCCCGCAATCGCTTCGGATGGATTTACTCCTTTTTCAGGCATTCCGGCGTGACTGGTTTTTCCGATCATTTTGATATCCAGGCTTTCTACCGAAGGCGTAAAACTTCCGGGCTTACAGATTACACTTCCCAAAGGATACCCGGGAATATTGTGCAAGGCGAAGACAAAATCGATGGAATAATTTTCTAATATTTTGGAAGCGATAATTCCTTCAGCTCCTCTTCCGTTTTCTTCCGAAGGTTGGAACAACAGCAAAATTTTTCCTTCTTTGGGTTTATCGTTGATCAACCGCTCCGCCAATCCCAATAAGATAGTCATATGACCATCGTGTCCACATTTATGCGAAACGCCATCTACTGTTGATTTATAAGGCAAATCCTCGTTTATTTCTTGAATAGGTAAAGCATCTAACTCCGCTCTAAAAAGAATAGTTTTCCCCGGTTTTCCGCTATCGATTTTAGCTAAAATTCCCGCTTCAAAAAAATTGTTTTCGATCTTCTCGATTCCGATTTGTTTTAGTTTTTGGTTGATGAATATTGCAGTTTCCTTTTCGTTATCCGAAGTTTCAGGATGTTGGTGTAAGTATTGTCTGATTTTTATGAAGTCCATATCCTCAAAATTAAAGATTTGTGTTGAAGGATTACAATATATAGTAAACTTTTTGATTTTCTTATTTTGTTTGAAAGGAGACCTTTTTTCTTTTATCATCTGCCGAATAGAAACCATCTCGAGAAGGAAGATAAGTTTATGGATTTGTTTTTCAGCAATAAAAAACTTAAATTCACTTATTAAACGCAGTTTTTATGGGATTTACATTCACTTTATTAAATCATATCACCATGTATAGAATTTATATTCTTTTATTTTCGAGTCTTTTATTGCTGTCGGCCTCTTGTAAAGAAAAGAAAGATTCTGATCGATCTTCCGCGCAGCATCAATCACTAAAAATAGAAAGTCAGTTTCAATCTAAGCAAAAAGACTCTTTGCCACCGGTTGAAACGCGAGAACCTGAAGCCGATTTTCAACCGGCTTTTAAAAATCAAACCCGCGCTCCGGGAATGGTGACTGAAACGCCTTATCAAGTTGAGGTGTTGACTTCCTCCTTAAAATCACCTTGGGGAATTGTGGCGTTGGATGATAACCGATTTTTGATTACTCAAAATGAAGGCAATATGGTTATCGCTTCGGAGGATGGTGAATTGAGCAAACCAATCACAGGAATCCCCGAAGTAGATTCTCGAGGACAGGGGGGATTATTGGGCTTGACTTTAGATAATGATTTCGAAAATAATCAAATGGTTTACTGGTGTTTTTCAGAACCTTCGGATAAAGGAAACCTCACTGCTGTGGCGAAAGGAAAATTGAATGAAGAGAAAAACACCTTTGAAAAGGTTGAAGTGATTTATCGAGCTATTCCGGTTTATGACGGAAAGTTGCATTACGGCGGAAGAGTGGTGATGGATGAAAAAGGAAATCTCTTTGTAAGTACTGGAGAACGTTCAGATAAAGTAACACGTCCACAAGCGCAAGAGCTCAATTCAGCTTTGGGAAAAATTTTATATATCACCACCGAGGGAGAACCGGTCAAGGGAAATCCTTTTGAAGGGGAGAAAGACGCTTTACCGGAAATTTGGTCTTATGGACATCGAAATGTTCAAGGTTTGGCTTTTCATCCTGAAACCGGAGAATTGTGGGAAGCTGAATTTGGTCCCAGAGGAGGGGATGAACTGAATTTGATTAAACCTGGAAAGAACTATGGTTGGCCGGTTATCGGATATGGAATAGAGTATTCAGGAGAAATTATCGGAGAAGGAATCACCCAAAAAGAAGGAATGGAACAACCGGTATATTATTGGGATCCGGTTTTATCGCCCAGCGGAATCAGTTTTTATGCGGGAGACAATATCCCGGAATGGGAAAATAATTTGTTTTTAGGAGGGCTGAACGGCAATCATATCGCAAGAGTGAAGCTCGAAGATGATAAAGTAGTTGGAGAAGAACGATTACTTGAAAAAGAAAAGCAACGATTCAGAGATTTAACTCAGGGGAAAGATGGAAATTTATATGCGGTAACTGATGCAGGGAGATTATATAAGATTTCTCCGAAATAAGTAGAATTAAAAACTAAATTTTGTTCAGATAAGATGTCTTATTTAACTGCATAGTGCACAGAGTTTTACACGGAGTTCACGGATGAACATGGTGAAATGATGAGGGACTTTTCTCGATTATTAAACTTTTACGCAGTTTTAAAACATTAAGTCTATTAAGGTTTTAATTAAGTCTACATTTATTATATTTAAAAGTCAATAAGCTCTGAAAGAGCACCATAACAAAGGGATGGGCAGCGTTCATCCATAAATTCAAAACCCAATCTAAAGCGCTGAAAGTGCGCTATAATACGCAGTGATATTTAAGAGATGAAATCTTTTAAAGAAACTTGAATTATCCGTTATTCAAACTTTATAACCTTCATAACTAATCCAGTATCGCTCTCTAAAAACCTTATTATCTTCTTCACTTGTTCACTTGTTCACCTCTTCACTTCTTCACCTCTTCACTTCTTCACTTCTTCACTTCTTCACTTGTTCACTTGTTCACTTCTTCACTTGTTCACTTGTTCACTTGTTCACTTGTTCACTTCTTCACTTGTTCACTTCTTCACTTCTTCACCTCTTCACTTGTTCACCTCTTCACTTGTTCACTTCTTCA
>Ga0079225_10001560_pt1 | contig 12912 bp, 11 predicted proteins | sample Poulit2012_FD_76344 | JGI IMG/M metagenome (GOLD analysis project Ga0079225, IMG submission 76344) | Agricultural soil microbial communities from Georgia to study Nitrogen management - Poultry litter 2012 | ecosystem: Environmental > Terrestrial > Soil > Agricultural land | place: USA: Georgia...
CACCAGGCCGAATGCCACAAAAGTCAGGAAGATCATGAGTCCGAAAGAAACCATCTGCTGACGCATTTCTTTCGTGCGTTCACGTCTGATGTAGGCAAGCTTCTTTTGGGAAATCGGTTCTTGTTTGATTTCTGCCATATTACATCACTCCCAACAGGTAAACTACCGTGAAGATAAAGACCCATACGACGTCAATGAAGTGCCAGTACAGAGCTGCAGTGTTTACTTTCGCAGCAGTGTAGACCGACAGGCCCCGCTTTGCGTTACGCAGGATGAGGAGTGTGATCCAGACCAGGCCGATACAGACGTGGAAGCCGTGTGTACCGATCAGGAAGTAGAACGCACTGCCGAATGCACTGGAACGGAACGTATGCCCGAGATCGGTATATTCGATGAACTCATAAATTTCAAGCGACAGGAAGCCGAGCCCCAGCAGTACTGTGATACCGAGCCACAGCTGCATTTTTGAGAAATTGTTGTTTCTCATATGATAGACTGCGTAGACACTTGTCAGCGATGAAGTCAGCAGGAACATCGTCATGACAAATGCGAGTTCCAGATGGAACAAGTCTGCGGCAAGCAGATGGTCATCGCTTGGTACAGAGTCTTTCAGTGCAAGGTATGTTGCAAAGAGAGATGCGAAAAGTGCAGTTTCACCGGCAAGGAAAGTCCAGAAACCGATAAATTTATTTTTACCTTCGAGCGTTGCCGTTTCCGGGTGTGCCGGCCATCTTTCCGACGGCACATTATATTCCATGTTAGCCATTATTTCGCACCCCTTTCTTGTTCTTCAAGGTCTTTCAATACTTCTTCTTTTTTTACGTAATGGCCAAGGTCATCCTTCCAGGAACGGACACCCATTGAGATGAACACGATTGCGAGTCCGATAACGAGAACCGGCAACGCCCAAGGGTGCTGCGGCAGATCCGCCACTGCATCGATTGCCCAGTCTTTACCGGAAGCGAGGTGCAGTGCACCAAATCCAGCGACGAACAGGCCGAACGACAGTATGAATGGAATGATGGAACTGTTTGGCATATGGAAGTCTTCAAGGGATTCCGCCGGCATCAGCTTGCCCCCGTTTTCCTTCTTCTCGATCCAGTATGCATCAAGACCGCGGACAAGCGGTATCTGAGCAAAGTTGTAGTGCGGAACCGGAAGCGGAAGGGACCACTCAAGCGTACGTCCGTCACCCCAAGGGTCTCGTCCGACTTTTTCATTCTTGGCAACAGTAATAATGATATTGATCAGCAGGATGATTACTGCGAGCGCCATCATGAGTGCGCCTACGGTGGATATCATATTCGAGGTGTTATACCCCTGACCATCCAGGTAAGTGAACACGCGGCGTGGCATCCCCCAAAGTCCAAGGAAGTGCTGGATCAGGAATGTCACGTGGAAACCAGCAACAAACAGCACGAATGAAATCTTTCCGAGCTTCTCACTGAGCATTGTACTGAACATCAGTGGCCAGTAGTAGTGCAGTCCTGCAAGAAGTCCGAATACTACACCGCCCACAATAACATAGTGGAAGTGCGCTACGATGAAGTACGAGTCATGATACTGGTAGTCAGCCGGTGCAGCTGCCTGCATTATACCGGTGACTCCGCCCATTACGAATGAAGGAATGAACGCCAGTGCATAGAGCATAGGGGTTGTAAACTCGATCGAGCCGCCCCATATGGTGAATATCCAGTTGAAGATCTTGATACCCGTCGGCACGGCGATTGCCATCGTGGCTACTGCGAAAATGGCGTTGGCAGTCGGCCCGAGACCAACTGTGAACATGTGGTGCGCCCATACCATGAATCCGAAGAAACCGATGAGTACAGTCGCAAATACCATAGCAGAGTAACCAAACAGTCTCTTACGTGAGAACGTGGCAAATATTTCTGAGAAAATACCGAAGGCCGGCAGAATCAGAATGTAAACTTCAGGGTGTCCGAAGATCCAGAACAGATGCTCCCAGATAATCGTGTTGCCCCCGGTTTCAACGAGGAAGAAACTGGACCCGAACATACGGTCAAAAGTAAGCAGGAATATGCCCACTGTAAGCGGCGGGAATGCGAATACGATGAGCACTGAAGCGACAAGTGTTGTCCATGTCATAAGCGGCATTCTCATGTAGGTCATACCCGGTGCTCTCATTGAAATGATTGTAGTGACAAAGTTGATACCTGAAATCAGCGTACCTGCACCGGCAATCTGAAGACCGACTGCGTAGAAGTCGATGCCGTGTCCAGGTGAATTGATTGAAAGTGAAGAATAGCTCGTCCAGCCGGCATCCGGAGCGCCTCCCATGAACCATGAAAGGTTCAGGAAGATACCTCCGAAGATGAACAGCCAGACACCCAGTGAGTTAAGGAATGGGAAGGCTACGTCTCGCGCCCCGATCTGCAAAGGCACCGTTGCGTTCATGAATGCAAACAAAAGCGGCATTGCAGCCAGGAATATCATGGTTGTACCATGCATGGTGATTACTTCGTTGAACAATCCTGCAGACAGGAAATCGTTGTTTGGTACAGCAAGCTGAATACGGATCAGCATTGCTTCTATACCTCCCAGAGCAAAGAAGAATCCACCGGCAATCAGATAAAGGATTGCTATTTTTTTATGGTCGACTGTGGTCATGTAATCCCAGATTACAGAACCGACACTTCTCTTTTTAGTTGCGGATGCCATTATCAGTTACCCCCCTCTTCTGATGACTCTTCCTCTGAAGATCCTTCGTCTGAAGGTTCTTCAGCGTTTTCTTTTAATGCACTGACATCACCGGAACCTTCTTCAACGTTCAGTTCCATCAGATATTCAGCGACTTTGTCGATCTCTTCTTCAGACAGGTCATAAGCACCTGCCATCTTGTTGCCCGGTTTCAGACTTTCAGGATCGGATATCCAATCCACCAGGTTCTCCTTGTCGTGCTCAAGATAGCCTGCGATGAGATCGCGGTCTCCGAAGTTCGCAAGGTTTGGCCCCTGTGCGCCCGCACCCTGAGGTGTTACAGCGTGACATCCGATACATGAGTTGTTGAAAATTTCCTGACCTTCAGCTGCATCTTCAGTTGATGCCTGAGCCGGTTCTTCAACAGCCTGCATGTCAGCAAGCCACTGTTCATATTCCTCCTGTGGAAGCGCTTCGACCTTGAAGTCCATCAGTGCGTGTGAAGGTCCGCACAGCTCCGCACATTTACCGTAGAAGAGACGGTTGGAATCTTCCGCCTTATCATCGTCAAACACTAAGTAGAAACTGTTAATTCCGTCTATGTTCGTATCCATCTTACCTCCGGCGGCAGGCACCCAGAATGAGTGTTTTACGTCTGCACCGTGAAGATTGAAGTATACTTTCGTATCAGTTGGTACTACAAGTTCCTGGGAAGTGACCACTTCCTGGTTTGGATACTCGAATTCCCACCAGTACTGATGCGCTGTTACGTTGACGATGACTTCTTCACCGTTCACTTCTCCATCTTCCGTTTCCATGGCCCGTGTATCCGCCTGTTTGAACGTGAAGTAGATAGTAGGAATGGCAAGAATGATGAGCAGAAGGATCGGGATGCTTGTCCAGATCACTTCAAGGGTGTGGTTTCCGGCAACATCCTTTGGCTCGAAATCCTCACCGACTTTGCTTCTGCGGCTCTTTGTCAGTGCAAATGTAAAGAGTACAACAACAACCAGGATTACCAGAATCATGATGATGATCGACAGAAGCATCAGTTTAAACTGTTCCTGTCCAACCTCACCAGCAGGCTTCAGTGCACTAAGATGATTCTTACCACAGCCCGACAGGAACACCATCAGGACAGATAAAAGACCTATCCATTTGGCATTCATCCAACGATTTTTCATGTAAATAGCCCCTCTTTCATACTAAGCTTTAGAAATTAAACAATAGGCCGGCAATGATGATCATTACAAAGAAAATAATAATGTAGTTCAATGAGAAGACAAATACCCGACCGGCATAGCGGTTATAGTCTTCAATGCGTCGAAACCTGTTGAGAGCAACCATGAGCCAGGCGGCATTCAGCAGTGTGACAAGCCCTGCAAACCATAGCCCGAGTTCCATCATGAGCAGCGGTGTAAACAAGAGTAGTGCCACCCAGAATATGATGGACACCCGTGTACGGTGATTCCCTTTTACGGAAGGAAGCATTGGTACGCCGGCCTTACTGTACTCATCGCTCCGTCTGATGGCCAGTGCATAAAAATGCGGCGGCTGCCATATGAACATCACGATGAACATCGCCCATGCAAGCATGTGCAGGCCCGGGTCGATTACAGCCCAGCCGATCAAAGGCGGCATCGCTCCGGGAATTGCGCCAATTACTGTATTCGACAGCAGATGCCTTTTGGCATAGATCGAGTAGACGACTGCATATCCAAAAGCAGCAACCAGCCCAAGCGTTCCAGCTGTCGGGTTGATCATGAACAGGATGATTTCACCTGCAATCAGCATCGAAAAGCCGATTGTCAATATCTGTCCGGCATTGAAAGTGCCATCAACACTCGGTCTGTCGAGCTTCGATTCCATTACAGAATCGATATCACGGTCATAGAAATTGTTGAGCGCGGCAACACCGCCGATGACCAGTGCGGTGGCAAAAACCATGAACAACAGGACGGGAATGTTTGCGAAAAAAGACTGACCGTAGTACATTACCGCCAGGAAACCGGCAGCAAAAGCGGGCATCAGGTTCGCTTTTATGATTCCTTCCTTGACCAGGGTTTTTACAGCTTTGAAAGTTATTCCCTTATCGACATGATGCACATCATTTCCATATACATCACTTTGCATCCATACGCCTCCTTTCACCAATAAACACATTTATATTTAATAATAAATTAAAAAGGTCACATTTACTATACATTTCTGAAATAAATTCGTTACATTTTATATTGTTCAAAAATTGTTCATCAATGTGCCACATGGGAAACGCTAATCTGATTTATACTTGTAAGTGAGCTTCTGTACATATCGATTTTACCATATATTCCAGAATTGTTAAGGGCATTTCAGAAGATTAACATTTGCCCTGACGGGTTCTATCATATATATTGTAATTCTGAGACCACAAAAAGCATTTGAATTATTGAGGTGTTACCATTGTATAAAAAATTGAAAATTGTGGCTGCGGTAACAACGCTTATGATGGTCTTCGTTCAAATCGGAGGCGCCCTTGTCACCAAGACGGGTTCAGCCGACGGATGCGGACAATCCTGGCCCCTGTGCCACGGAAAGCTCGTGCCGGCCGACTGGCCAATTGAGACCATCATCGAACTTGCCCACAGAGGCATATCAGGCATCGCAATCATACTCGTCGGGGTTCTGAGCTACATGGTTCTGAAAATGATTCCGCACAAACGGGAAACAAAATTCCTCGTCGTGCTCAGCATCGGCTTCATCCTCGCACAGGCTCTGATTGGTGCTGCAGCAGTAATGTGGGGACAGAATGATTTCATTCTCGCGGCACATTTCGGAATATCACTTATCAGCTTCGCGGCTGTGTTGCTGCTTACACTGCTCATCTTCGAAGTTGATACTAAATTTGAAGCAGAAATCATGGCTTTCGGGTCGTTTCTCAGGTACAACACAATCTTCCTGACGATATATATATATCTGGTAGTCTACAGCGGAGCGCTTGTAAGGCATACCGAGTCTTCACTCGCATGTCTGAGCTGGCCGCATTGCCAGCCCGGACAGTTCTGGGCGATGGACTTCTACCAGTGGGTGCAGATGGGCCACCGTGCCCTCGCAGGTATAGTAGTCATCTGGATTTTCATAATAATGCTCCATGCGATAAGACATTACAGCAGATACAAGGTGATCAGGAACGGCTGGATCCTGGCCTTCGTCCTTGTATTGCTGCAGGCGACAACAGGTATGCTCAGCGTATTCACACTGGTGAATATATTCATCGCACTGCTTCATGCATTGTTCATTACCCTTCTTTTCGGACTGCTGTGCTATTTCATCATGCTGCTTTCAAGGACAAAATAATAAATGCAAAAAAGCGGTCCCGCAGGACCGCTTTTTTGTATCTATTTTTCGACAGTCATCATCAGATCCATGGATTCAACAGCATCTCCTGCTTCCACGAACACTTCACTAACCTTGCCGTCAAATGGCGCTTTGACGGAGTTCTCCATCTTCATCGCTTCGGTGATTATGATGATATCCCCTTTTTTGAATTCATCTCCTGCCTTGAATTTGATTGCGCTGACCGTCCCCGGCATCTGGGCGCCGATATGGCTGACGTCAGTCGGATCCGCCTTTTTCAGTTTTGCAACTTTGGACTCGACGTTTTCATCCTTGATATATACTTTTCTCGGGAATCCGTTGAGTTCGAAGTACATCCAACGGTAGCCGTCCTCGTGAACATGCCCGATTGAAAGCAGGTTCACGATGAGTGTCTTACCTTTGTCAATTTCGATTTCGAGGATTTCATTTTTCCGCATGCCGAACAGGAATGTCGGTGTATCAAGAACTTCCACGTTCCCGTACCTCTGGTTTGTCGCCAGGAATTCCCTGTACACTTTTGGATAGAGTGCATATGAAAGCAGATCCTTGTCCGTGATATCATGCTCACAGAACTGGGACATCTCTTCTTTGAGTTCAAGGAAATCGACGGGTTCAAGCACTTTACCGGCACGTTCTGATAATGGTTCCGTCCCTTTCAGTACCGTTTTCTGCAGTTCTTCATCGAAACCTGTGACTGGTCTGCCGATTTCGCCTTTGAAGAAACTGACTACGGAATCCGGGAAGTCAAGATGCGGACCGCGTGAGATGACACTTTCTTCATCCAGGTCATTCTGTACCATGAACAATGCCATGTCCCCGACCACTTTGGATGAAGGGGTCACTTTGACGATGTCACCGAACATCATATTGACTTTCTGATACATCTTCTTGACTTCACCGTAACGGTCTCCGAGCCCCATTGATTTCGCCTGGCTGAGGAGGTTGGAGTACTGGCCGCCCGGCATCTCATGCTTGTAGATCTCAGTATGCGGACTTTTGATATCACTTTCAAAGTCGGCGTAGTACTTCCTGACATCCTCCCAGTACTCACTGAGCCTCTCCAGACCTTCGATATCAGCCCGTATCTGTCTGCCATTGCCGGACTGGGCATAATACAGGCTGTTGGCGCTTGGCTGTGAAGTCAGTCCGCTCAGTGCTCCGAGTGCAGTATCCACAACATCCACTCCGGCTTCGATCGCCTTGGAGTACATCATGATCCCATTGCCGCTCGTGTCATGTGAATGCAGATGGATCGGGATATCGACGGTTGCCTTGAGCTCACCGATCAGTTCGTATGCAGCCTCAGGTTTGAGCAGTCCTGCCATATCCTTGATGGCAAGGATATGGACACCCTGTGACTCCAGTTCCTTCGCCATATTTTTATAGTAATCGAGCGTATAGATGTCTGAACGGCCGGGGTCCAGAATATCCCCTGTATAACAGATGGCGCCCTCGGCGACTTTGCCCGTTTTCAACACCGCTTCGATCGGATGCTTCATAGCCTCAAGCCAGTTCAGCGAATCGAATATCCGGAACACATCGATGCCGGAAGCGGCGCTTTCCTTCACAAATTTCTCGACCACATTATCCGGATAGTTTTTGTATCCTACTGCATTTGAAGCGCGCAGCAACATCTGGAACAGTACGTTCGGAATCTCCTTCCGGAGTGTTTCGAGTCGTCTCCACGGGTCTTCCTTAAGGAAATTGTACGCAACATCGAATGTTGCACCGCCCCACATCTCAAGTGAGAAGGCATCTTTCAGGTCATGTGCCGTGTACGGCGCAATCTTTTTCATGTCATATGTGCGCATGCGTGTCGTCAGGAGGGACTGATGGGCATCACGCATTGTCGTATCCGTGATAAGTGCATCATCCTGTTCCTTCAGCCACTTCGCAAGCCCTTCCGGCCCCTCCCTGTCGAGAATCTGTTTGGTGCCATCCTGTATTTCAGGTTTGAAATCCGGAATCCTCGGTTTTTCGAACACCGGTTTGTCGCGTTTATCGACCCCGGGGAAACCGTTCACTGTGATGGTTGATATATACTCCAGTGTTTTCGTCCCTCTGTCCTTCGGTTTTTCAAATACAAACAGCGACGGTGTCGTATCGATGAATTTCGTCGAATAGTCGCCCTTACGGAAACTTTCATCTCCGATGACATTTGTCAGGAACTGAAGATTCGTCTTGATGCCGCGTATGCGCATCTCTTTGAGGCTCCGTGACATCTTGTTATTCGCATCCTTGTATGTCAGGCCGTGCGTCGACAGTTTTACAAGCAGTGAATCGTAGTAAGGTGAAATGACCGCACCCTGGAAACCATCACCCGCGTCGACCCGGACACCGAAACCTCCTGCGGAACGATATGCCATGATTTCACCCGTGTCCGGCATGAAATCGTTGAGAGGATCCTCAGTCGTAATACGGCATTGGACCGCATACCCCATGAGAGGAATATCCTCCTGTGCGGGCATATTGATGACCTCGCCGAACAGACCGTTGCCGTCGGCAATCTGAATCTGCGTCCGCACGATGTCTACACCTGTCACCATCTCGGTAATCGTATGCTCGACTTGTACCCTCGGGTTCACTTCGATGAAATAGAACGCATCGCCCGAGACGAGGAATTCGACAGTGCCGGCGTTCACATAGCCTACCTTTTGGGACATGTCTTTGGCAGCTTCACAGATCTTTTCGCGCATTGTTTCCGTCAGCCCGACCGATGGCGCCACTTCTACGACTTTCTGGTGACGGCGCTGAACTGAACAGTCGCGTTCATACAGATGGACAACGTTCCCCTCATTGTCACCAAGGATCTGCACTTCGATATGCTTCGGTCGGTCGATGTATTTCTCCAGATAGACATCACTGTTCCCGAACGACTTGTCGGCTTCACTTTTGGCACGTTCGTAGCTGTCTTTCAGATTGTCCTCTTCTGTAACGATGCGCATGCCCTTTCCGCCGCCGCCTGAAATTGCCTTGATGATGATCGGATATCCATGCTCCTCGATGAATGATTCCACCTCTTCATAGGACTGGACCGCACTGTCCGTACCCGGTATGACAGGAAGACCTGTAGACAGTGCCGTTTCGCGGGCCTTGACCTTGTCCCCGAACATATCCAGATGGCGGAGTTCGGGTCCGACGAAGATGATCCCCTCCTCTTCGCACCGCTTAGCAAACTCCTTGTTTTCGCTTAAGAAGCCGTAACCCGGATGGATTGCATCCACACCGGCATCTTTTGCGACTTTGATGATGGCTTCAATATTGAGGTAGCTTTCAGTCGGAGAAAGGTCCTCCCCGACCAGGTACGCTTCATCAGCCTTGTATCTATGTAATGCCCCTTTATCTTCATTGCTGTAGATGGCAACCGTCGTGATATCGAGCTCGGTACACGCACGGAATATCCGGATGGCTATCTCTCCCCGGTTTGCCGCCATGAGTTTATTAATCTTTTGCATGTTAATCCCCCTTCCACATAATAGCTAATTATAATAAATATTCAGAATATATACAATAATATTCAGTCCGAACTTTACAATTTACCAATGTAAACGTTTTCAAAACGGCCGTTGGATAATAGACCCGCTGCTCATCTGAGCCCGCACTCACTGTAAATAATACTCCCCGCTTTCAGTTCTGACTGTCTGTTGAGATGCCTTTTCAGAGCAGCAATCATTTTTTCATCCCCGGTTTTTTCATTCAGCGGTTTTTCAAGGGTTTCTTCCAGAATGGTAATCCACGGCGTGTTTTTCATATCCAGTCCCGCCATCATTTCCGTGTGCTTTCGCAGCCGCCATGATTTGAACCGGCCAAGCCTGAACTTTTTCGCTGAGAGTCCGGCATGGAGATCAGAATAGTCAGCCTGCAGAAGGTATCCTTTCACCTGGATTTCATATTCCAGCGGGAAAAGATAGTTCCGGACATAATCATCAAGAATAGTATCAACCGTCTCTTCATCGTATGAACCGGTTTCAACTGCCTCCGCCATCCTCTCCTTTAATAAGACGAGTGCGCTATTAAGATTGTCTCCAAGCTGTATCTCCATTTCAATATGTTCCCTGAGTGGCATATACCGGCTGTCCTGTGTTGCCACTTCAGTCAGGGTGTCAAAAAGTCCAAGGGCCCGTCTATCCGTGCGGCAGCGTTCTTTCAGATGGAGTTCATCATCCAGGAGACTCCGGACTTCATCCATGATTATCTTTCGGGAAAGAGCGGCTTTTGCAGACATTCCGCTTTCGAGCTCCCCGTTTAGTATGACAGCAATACGGGCAACCCGGCCGGCCTCATCTTTAAGATCTATGAAGCGCCACTCATATCCGTCCTCATGGTATGCAGAAGCGTCTTCATACGCAGTATAACCAGACGCTGCCCTCTTCCCGTCAATCTGCAGCTTTCTGCCGTCTACTGTTATCCCCATTCAAAAACTCCCCTTCTATATAAAAGACAGTCCACCTATTATGGACTGTCTGTTCTCTCCTCTGTTCCGTGCTTCTATATTTCTCCTTTTTCCACAAGCTTTTCCTTTTTGACATGCTTGGCTGAAATGACGAGCAGCCCAATGGCTATGGATATGCTCAGGAATGAAGATCCACCGTAGCTCAGCAGCGGCAACGGTACTCCGGTCAGCGGTATCAGCTTGGAAATGCCGCCGAGATTCACAAACAGCTGGAAGGTGATATAGATGGCGACCCCCATGCAGACGAGACTGTAAAATTTATCTTTTGAAATTGCAGCATATCTCAGCGCTTTTATCACAATGATCATATACAGGACGAGTATGACAATGACGCCGATCAGACCAAGCTCTTCTGCAATGACCGCAAATATGAAGTCGGTGTGCGGCTCCGGCAGATAGCCGAGCTTCATGATGCCATTTCCGAGCCCGGTCCCTGTAATCCCGCCGTGCGAGATGGAAACGAGTGCATTTGTCAGCTGATAGCCTGTCCCCGTCGGATCATTGAATGGATGAAGGAACGTATCGATACGTGCCGACTGGTGCGGGGAAAGAATGCTTCCTTTGAACAAATAGGTGATCACACCGACGGTTCCGGCGGCGAGTGACAGCGCAGTGCCGACTTTCACCAGGAATCCCAGCGGGATGCCTGAATAGATGAATATGCCGGCAATGATACCGACGATGACAAGTCCTGTTCCGAAATCATTGGAGATGACGAGCATCGTACACATGCCGATAAAGCCGAGGGGGGCAAGATGTCCCCATTCCAGCCGCTTCAGCCTGTCTTTCTTGCGGTCATAAATATATGACAGATACAATATCGTCACAATTTTGAAAAACTCGGATGTCTGGAAGTTGAACCCGGCAAGACGGATCCAGTTCTTCTCGCCGTTCACTTCCGTTCCAAAAATGACCGTGACAACCAGCAGAAGCAGTATGGCCACCGTGGCAAGCATCTGGAAGTACTTATTCCTGAGGAATTCGCCGGACATGAAATATGCCATTACGAAGACGATGCCGTACCCAAGTATCATCGATGCTATCTGCCTGGTATAGTAATGACTTGGGTTACCGCCGGTCATATCGCTTTTTGATGCAGCAACCATACTGGCACTGTATATCATTACCAGCCCAATCAGACTGAGCAGAACGTATGTAATCACAATCGTAAAATCCACATATTTGGAATACACTTTAACGTAGTTGAAGAAGTTCTTAATGAATGTCAAACTAATCCCTCATTTAAAAAAAGTCTAAAGATCAAAATCTCTTTAGACTCTATTCTCATCTTTCATATATGCATCATGCACTTTGGAAACTTCCTGTTCAAGACGTTCCAAAAGTTCATGTCCAACTACCGGATCAATCAGTCCAAGCCTGGATGCAAAGTGCACTTCCTTGGACAGGCCGAACATCTGGGTATCCAGAACTTCTTCATATACAGGACACTGGGGCATCGTCAGATTATCCATCTGAACTTCTATGAGCTGGACAATCTTCTCCGCGTCCTTCTCGAGCTGCTCATATGCCTGTTTACTTAATTCTTCTTTACTGGACACGAAAAATCCCCCTTCCTGGAACTCTCTATAAAATTCTATATCACAGAGGCCAAAAAAGCAAGCAATTACAGAGTCCCTAAAAGTATAAATGCCATTTATTTTCATTCTGCAAGTCTGTTATAATTATAGCGTAAGGAGAGAAGATAATGATCATACAATTATTGGGCAATGTCCGCTACCAGATTACACTGGACCCATCCGCATGGATATTCGACGACCGCAAGGAAGAGCTTGAAAAAGTGCTTGCAAAAGAATCAGATGATGAAGAGATCAAGTTCGAGGACTCGAGGGAATGGAACCGTCAGATCATAGAGGGGTCATCCAAGCCGCCGACTCTCAAATCAGAGAAGAAATTCAAAAAGAAGGATCTCCTTGAGGGAACATTCATCATCTGCCTGGAGCCGTTCTTCGAGTATACAGAACCCGGACGCGGCGAAGAGGCGATGATCACCTTCACACATGACGAAGGCGCATCCATCCTCCCGTACAGTGACCGCCGGCTCATATATGCACAGTTCAGCCGGGAAGGCAGACGTCTTTATGACGATGGCATGGTGGATATCCTGGTCATCGAAAACGGGGAGATAAAAGAAAAGCTTGTCCATGTTACAGGTATCAAATTCGATTAACCTGTCAGCAGCCGTTACGGCTGCTTTTTTTTACCAAAAATAAAAGCACCCTGCGCACAGGGTGCTCCGGAATCCGGTGTATCATTTTTTGGAGGTTTTGATGTTTCCCGCTTTCCTCTCCTGATGAAGCCTGAAACGGTATAGTCCGAGGACGACTGCCGCAACGGCCAGACTTTCGGCCACCGGCAGGAATGCTCCAAAGAACGTCAGCATGATACAGCCGACGAACATGACGATGTATATCACTACGTTC
>Ga0079225_10001561_pt1 | contig 12908 bp, 13 predicted proteins | sample Poulit2012_FD_76344 | JGI IMG/M metagenome (GOLD analysis project Ga0079225, IMG submission 76344) | Agricultural soil microbial communities from Georgia to study Nitrogen management - Poultry litter 2012 | ecosystem: Environmental > Terrestrial > Soil > Agricultural land | place: USA: Georgia...
TAAACGTTAAAAAAACTTATGAAAAAATTGGCTATCCGACGTTATTTGTATCGATAAAGCAGCCGGATACAATCGAAAAAGTACGACCTTTTTTACGTCATAAAATATCAGTCATTGCTGGTCAATCAGGTGTTGGTAAATCATCAATTTTAAATAGTTTAGATAAATCTTTACAAATAGCAACTGGTGAAATATCAAAAAGCTTAGGACGCGGACGCCATACGACCCGTCACGTAGAATTGCTTCACGTTTCTGATGGCCTTGTTGCTGATACACCGGGATTTAGTTCATTGGAATTTACCGAACTAGAAGTCGAAGAACTCGGACATTGTTTTCCAGAAATTCGTAAGGTGAGCAAAAACTGTCGCTTTCGCGGTTGTTTGCACGACCAAGAACCACATTGTGCAGTGAAGGAAGCTGTTGAAAACAATGAAATATGTAATCGACGTTATGAACATTATATAAAAATTTTAGAAGAAATAAAAAGTAGAAAGCCGAGGTATTAACGATGGTAAAAATTGCACCTTCAATTCTCTCCGCAGATTTTGCCAATTTGGCAGCTGAAATAAAAGACGTTGATCAAGGCGGAGCTGATTATATTCATGTCGATGTTATGGATGGACATTTTGTGCCGAATATAACGATAGGACCGTTAATCGTTGAAGCGATTAAACCTGTAACAAATTTACCTTTAGACGTTCATTTAATGATTGAAAATCCTGAACGATATATTGAACAGTTTGCCAATGCAGGTGCTACGTATATTTCTGTTCACCAAGAAACATGTGTCCATTTACACAGAGTCATACAACAAATTAAATCCTTTAACGTTAAAGCAGGTGTAGCACTTAATCCGGCGACACCAGCATCCTTTATTAAAGACATTTTACATGAACTCGACTTAGTCGTCGTTATGACAGTGAATCCAGGTTTTGGTGGTCAAGCGTTTATTCATGAAGTCGTTAATAAAATAAAGCAATTAAATGATTGGCGGGCGCAAAGGAACTTATCTTTTGCGATTGAAATTGATGGCGGGGTAAATGTTGATACAGCTAAATTGTGTACAGATGCTGGAGCGGATATCCTCGTTGCGGGTAGTGCCGTTTTTAATGAAAAAGATCGCCATCAAGCGATAACATCTATTAGAGATGCTACTAAATAAAGCAACAATGCTTGTTATAGACGAACAAACCGTAAATTTAAAACTCTAACAAAATGACAGTACTTTTTTATTAAATGAAAGCATATAGTAAATAACAGAAGTGAGTGATTTATGAGTAGCGGTTAAAACCATATCAGTTCGTCCTAACAAGGGGGGAGAATTTTTGCGGTTTTACATTATTAAACTCCCAAGATTTATTGGTGGCTTTGTCAGAGTTATTATGAGTGCGTTTCATAAAGAAAAATAATAAAAATAGCTTTTGTCATTTATTTCGGCGACAAAAGCTATTTTACATTACTTGTATAATTTCCATAAATATAGCACCCCTTTAATAACATAAAACATTATGGATGCTTATATTGAAAGTGTTATTATACACGTTTTATTTTACCTGATTTTAAAGCCCGGGCTGAAACATAAACACGTTGTGGTTTACCATCAATCATCACACGAACTTTTTGTAAATTTGCTTTCCATTTACGTCGGTTTGAATTCAATGCGTGTGAACGCTTATTGCCAGAACCTGTTTTACGTCCAGTGACGACACATTGTCTTGCCATAGTATTTCCCTCCTAAACAAACCCCTTAATCAACTGTCACACGAATATAATTTATCATATGAAAACGTTTATTGCAATTAATTTTTAACTTAACTTTTCACAAATAATATTTTATTACAGTCAGTGAGTGTGGGCTTCTATTTACTTTATTACAGTTTTTCGAACGATTTAACCGTTGAAAGCTTTTAATCGTTGGAATGTTGTAGTAAGATTATCTTATCATAATATCGTCAGAGGAGGAAAATTATGTCCGTCCAATTAAGAACTGAGATGGGTGAAATTACGGTTACACATGAAGTGATCGCAACAATTGCTGGTGGAGCAGCTGTTGAATGTTATGGTATTGTTGGTATGGCCTCGAAAAGTCATATACGTGATGGAATTGCCGATATTTTACGTAAAGAAAATTATTCACGTGGTGTCATCGTTAGACAAGAAAATAGTGATCTACACATTGACATGTATATTATCGTCAGTTACGGAACGAAAATTTCGGAAGTTGCTAACAATGTCCAATCACAAGTGAAATATGCTTTAAACCAAGCCCTTGGACTTAATATAGATTCCGTTAATATATATATTCAAGATGTACGGGTAACGGAATGAACATTTAGTATGGAGGATGAAGGAAAGTGGATGTTAGAACAATTGATGGATTAACGTTAACAGAAATGATATTAACAGGTGCAAACCATTTAAAAAACAATTCAGATAAAATTGATGCGCTTAATGTTTTTCCTGTCCCTGATGGTGACACAGGGACAAATATGAATTTATCGATGACTTCAGGTGTCGAAGAAGTAAAAAGTGTCAATAGTAATAGCATTTCTGAAGTTGCGCAAGCTTTTTCTAAAGGTTTGCTTATGGGAGCCCGGGGTAACTCAGGGGTTATTCTTTCCCAAATTTTTCGCGGATTTGCGAGTGGTTTAGCAAATAAAAATGAAGTAACAACGACTGAATTAGCCGATGCTTTCGACCAAGGTGTTAAAACGGCTTATCAAGCAGTAATGAAGCCTGTCGAAGGAACAATTTTAACGGTCGCTAAAGATGTGGCAAATGTCGCTGTTAAAGAAGCGAAGTATGAACAAAATATGATTAATTTTATGGAAAAAGTCGTAAAAGAATCCCATGCATCTTTAGAACGGACCCCTGACTTATTACCGATATTAAAAGAAGTCGGCGTCGTTGATTCCGGGGGACAAGGATTAGTGACGATATACGAAGGATTTTTAGCCTCATTAAAAGGTGAAGAATTACCAGAGTTAAGTATTGATGCAACAGATATGGAAGATATGATTAAAGCTGAGCATCATAAAGTCGCGCAAGATTTTATGACTGCCGATGAGATTGAATTTGGTTATTGTACGGAATTTATGGTGAAATTTGACGAACAAAAGTTACAAGAACACCCCTTCGATGAAATAGATTATCGTAACCATTTGAGTAATCATGGGGATTCATTGCTCGTCGTCTCCGATCATGAGGTCGTCAAAGTACATATTCACACAGAATATCCGGGAGATGTAATGACATATAGCCAAAAATATGGACACCTCATTAATATCGATATTGAAAATATGCGGGAACAACATAGTACGATTGTTGAAAGTCAAAAACAACCGGTTGAAAAAGCAGCCTACGGAATTATTACGGTTGCCTTAGGTTCGGGTATTAAAGCGCTTTTTGAAAGTCTTGGAGCTAACGTAGTTCTCGAAGGTGGACAAACAATGAATCCGAGTACGAAAGATATTTCCGATGCGATTAAAAAAGCCCATGCAGAAAAAATAATTATTTTACCTAATAATAAAAATATCGTCATGGCAGCAGAGCAAGCGGCACAATTAGCCGATGAAGAGGTAGTCGTTGTTCCAACAGCAACAATTCCCCAAGGGATTAGTGCTTTACTTTCTTTCCATCCAGAAATGGATTTAGCTGAAAATAAGACGCAAATGGCCGAGGCGATGGATTACGTTAAAACTGGACAAGTAACTTATGCGGTAAGAGATACGGAAATTAATAATTTGTTTATTAAAAAAGGGCAATTTATGGGCATTGCCGACGGGAAAATTACTTGCTGTCATGATAATCGTGATGAAACATTCAAACAACTTATTGCAGATCTTATTGATGAAGATGATGAAATTTTAACAATTTTATATGGAGAAGATGTGACGGATGAAGCAGTAGAACAACTAGCTAATCATCTAGAAACAACTTATCCAGACATTGAAATCGAAGTACATCAAGGAAATCAACCAATTTATTCGTATATTTTATCTGTTGAGTAAATCATTTATCGTTAATGAATGAAAGGTGAACGAGACATGAAATTTAATTCGGTTTTTGATATTATTGGTCCCGTCATGGTTGGGCCTTCAAGCTCGCATACAGCCGGAGCGGCACGGATTGGTAAAGTTGCGCGAACATTGTTTGGTAAAGAACCTAAATGGGCAAAAATTTACTTGTACGAATCCTTCGCAAAAACTTATAAAGGCCACGGGACAGATTTTGCACTTGTTGGCGGTTTAATGAATTATGATACTGACCATCCACAAATGAGTAGTTCCTTAAAAATAGCGGAAGAAAAAGGGATGTCAATTGAATTTATTGAAGATAGTGCAAAGGTATCGCATCCAAATACTGTCAGAATCCAAATTGGTGATGACAACGTGAGCTTGGAACTTGTTGGTATTTCAATTGGTGGTGGAAAAATAGAAATTACTGAACTTAACGGTTTTGCCCTAAGACTGTCAGGAAATCATCCGGCATTATTAATTCTTCATAATGATCGGACAGGGGCTATCGCTTCAGTGACAAAAATTTTAGCGAAATATGAGTTAAATATCGGACATATGGAAGTTAATCGAAAAGATGTCGGTAAAGAGGCTTTGATGGTTATTGAAGTTGATGAAAATGTAGAGCCACATGTCATTTATGAACTTAAAAATGCTAAACATATTATCCAAGTGACGAAGATCGTTAGTTAGTTATGAAAGGAAGATCGATTCATGTTTCGAACGGTAGCACAATTAGTAGAAATAGCAAAACGAGAAAATATTCCAATTTCGGAAGTGATGATACGCCAAGAAATGGAAGTTAAAAATCGGACTCGTGAAGAAGTATACGAACAAATGGAACGAAATTTAACAGTTATGGAAGAAGCGATTGAACAAAGTTTGCAAGGAGTCACATCTGTTACTGGCTTAACTGGTGGTGATGCAGTTTTAGTGCAACAATATATGGAAAATCACGAACCACTTTCTGGACACATATTACTCGATGCGGTAAGTAAGGCGATGGGTACTAATGAAGTAAATGCTGCGATGGGTATTATTTGTGCGACACCAACAGCCGGAAGTGCTGGTTGTGTACCGGGGACATTGTTTGCCGTCAAAAATCAATTAAAACCAACCCGGGATGAAATGATCCGTTATTTGTTCACAGCGGGAGCCTTTGGATTTGTTGTAGCGAACAATGCGTTTATTTCTGGAGCTGCAGGTGGGTGTCAAGCAGAAGTTGGCTCAGCAGGGGCGATGGCATCAGCGGCAATTGTCGAGATGGCAGGCGGTACACCAGAGCAAAGTGCTGAAGCCTTTGCAATCACATTAAAAAATATGTTAGGTCTCGTTTGTGACCCAGTAGCGGGTTTAGTTGAAGTTCCCTGTGTGAAAAGAAACGCAGCAGGCTCTTCCCTTGCCATCGTTTCAGCCGATTTAGCACTAGCTGGAGTAAAAAGTCGTATCCCTTGTGACGAAGTGATTGGAGCGATGTATCGAATAGGGCAAACGATGCCACCACAACTTCGTGAAACGGGTGAAGGTGGCTTAGCCGATACACCGACGGGGCGATTTTTAAAAGAGAAAATATTCGGATATTCAAGTTAAGGAATGAGTCGTTTTATGCTAAAAGAACGTGTGCAATCTTTAAAAGGGATCGGAGAAAAGGTCGAACAACAATTAAACGAATTAAATATATATACGGTTGAAGACTTAATATTTTATTTCCCTTCACGGTATAATTTTTTTGAGCATAAACCGTTACATGAACTTGCTCACGGTGAACAAGCGACAATTGTCGGTAAAGTAGCGAGTGAACCTGTCCTTTCATATTTTGGACATCGACAATCGCGACTCGCTTTTACGTTAATGGTTGAGCATATCGCTGTTCGGGCCGTTATTTTTAACCGGGCATTTTTAAAAAAACAAATCATTGTTGGTGAGATGGCAACACTGAAAGGGAAGTGGGATGCTCATCGCTTACAATTAACAGTGCAAACGTTTGAAAGAGGAGAACCTGCACAAACGACAGAGATTGATCCGATTTATCCTTTGAAAAATGTATTGACAAACTATCGTTTTCAACAATTTGTTAAAACAGCTTTAGAAGCGATACATACATCGATTAAAGAAATTTTACCTATCAATTATTTAACGGCTTATAAATTGCCAACACGTTTTTCTGCCTTAAAAACAATGCATGTACCGGAAAGTCCACTACATTTAAAACATGCCCGTCGACGATTTATTTATGAAGAATTTCTTTTATTTCAATTAAAAATGCAACTGCTACGTCAACATAAACGAGAGTCAGAACGTGGACAAGCGCAACATTATGAACCTCTACTCATCCAAAAATTTATCGATGAGTTGCCCTTTACATTAACAGATGCGCAACGAAAAGCGTTAAATGAAATTTTAGCGGATATGAAATCACCTTATCGAATGAATCGACTATTACAAGGTGATGTCGGGTCTGGAAAAACGATCGTTGCTGCGATTAGTTTATATGCAAGCGTGACAGCTAGTAAACAAGGGGCGCTTATGGTTCCTACTGAAATTTTAGCTGAACAACATTACGAATCATTAAAACAATTACTCGGCCATAAAATTAATATCGCTCTATTAACGGGTTCAACAAAGGAAAAAGAACGACGGGAAATTTTACAACAAGTAGCGAACCAAACGATTGATTTACTGATCGGAACCCATGCCCTTATTCAAAAAGATGTTGAATTTGCTCATTTAGGATTTGTCGTTATCGATGAACAACATCGATTTGGCGTTGAACAACGTCGTACATTACGACAAAAAGGCTTTCAACCAGATACACTGTTTATGACAGCGACACCAATTCCAAGAACATTAGCAATTACCGCTTTTGGTGATATGGACATTTCTGTTATTAATGAACTACCAAAAGGCCGTAAACAAGTACAAACGTATTGGGTAAAAGACAATATGTTTGAACGAGTGTTAAATTTTATTAAGGAACGTGTCAAACAAGGTGAGCAAGCCTATGTCGTCTGCCCGCTCATTGAAGAATCCGATAAACTTGACATTCAAAATGCGCTTGATGTTTACGAACGGCTCCAACAGTTTTATGAAAATGATGTTAATGTCGGTCTCTTACACGGACAGTTACACTCAAAGGAGAAAGAAGCGACGATGCAACAATTTACGAGCGGAAAAGTTGATGTGCTCGTTTCAACGACAGTTATTGAAGTTGGTGTAAACGTTCCCCAAGCGACGATTATGGTTATATATGATGCTGAACGTTTCGGTTTAGCCCAATTACATCAATTACGGGGTCGTGTCGGTCGTAGTGACTTACAAAGTTATTGTATTTTAATTGCTGACCCTAAAGGCGATACAGGAAAAGAGCGCATGCGTATTATGACATCGACGAATGATGGCTTTGAATTAGCGGAAGAAGATTTAAAATTGCGTGGACCTGGTGATTTCTTTGGTCATAAACAAAGTGGACTACCTGAATTTAAAGTTGCTGATATGATTCGCGATTACCGAGCTTTAGAAACAGCACGCAAAGATGCGATAGATATCGTTACAGAAGACTTATTAAACCGTGATCCTGATTATTTGCCATTGAAAACATTACTTGAAAGTGACGCATCATTACAACAGCAGCTCGATTAACTTAAGTATGTACTTGCATAAAAATTAGGGGTGTTATATATTATTTTTAGTACCTAGTCTTAACATTAACGAATAAATTCTATTGGACGGTGCGAAAATGAGATTAAGTAAAGACAAACGACAACATCTTTTACAAGAAACTATACGAAAGACACCCTTTGTCACTGATGAAGAATTAGCGAAAAAATTTTCTGTAAGTATTCAAACAATCCGGCTTGACCGTATGGAATTATCTATTCCCGAACTACGCGAAAGAATTAAATCTGTCGCAACGAATCAATGGAATGAAACGGTTAAAGCGTTGCCTATTGATGAAGTAATCGGGGAGATAATTGATTTACAATTAGATGAACGGGCGATTTCTATTTTAGAAATTCAACCAGAACATGTTTTTTCAAGAAATAAAATTGCCCGGGGACACCATTTATTTGCTCAAGCAAACTCTTTAGCAGTGGCCGTCATCGATGATGAATTAGCGCTAACAGTAAAAGCAAATATTAATTTTACCCAACAAGTTAAAGAGAAAGATCGTGTCGTTGCTAAAGCGAAAGTCATTCAAGAACCGAATGATAAAGGATTAACAGTTGTCGAAGTGAAAAGTTACGTCAATCAAAAGAAAGTGTTCAGTGGTTTATTTACGATGTATCGATCGACGGAATATAAAGGAGAAAATTAATATGAAATTAGCTATTGATGCTATGGGTGGCGATCATGCTCCAAAGGAAATCGTTTTAGGAGCCATGGAAGCTATTCAAAAAATAGACGGTTTAGAAATCATATTAGTCGGTGATGAACAAAAAATTACCGAACATTTAACCGATCGTAAAAATATTTCAATCGTCCATACTGAGGAATATATAACGGGTGAAGATGAACCTGTGAGGGCCGTGCGCCGTAAGAAAAACTCATCCCTCGTCTTAATGGCGAATATGGTCAAGGAAGGAAAAGCAGATGCTTGTCTATCGGCGGGAAATACTGGTGCATTAATGAGTGCTGGTCTTTTTATTGTCGGACGAATTAAAGGAATTGAACGGCCAGCCTTAAGTCCAACATTACCAACATTAGACGGTCAAGGATTTGTCTTTTTAGATGTGGGAGCTAATGTTAATGCAACAGAAAATCATCTTTTACAATATGCGATTATGGGTTCAATTTATGCGGAAAAAGTTCGCTCAATTGATAAGCCACGTATTGGTTTATTGAACGTTGGTACAGAAGAAGGTAAAGGAAGTGACCTGGCGAGAAAGGCCTTTGATTTATTAACAGAAGCGCCAATCAATTTTGTTGGAAATGTTGAAGCCCGGGATTTATTGCTCGGTGCAGCCGATGTCGTCGTTACTGATGGTTTTAGTGGGAATGTCGCTTTAAAAACGATTGAAGGTACAGCGATGACGATGTTTTCTATGTTAAAAAATACATTTATGAGTTCTTTTAAAACAAAATTTGCCGCAGCTTTAGTGAAAAGTGACTTAAAAAAGTTACAGACTGAACTTGATTATTCCGAATATGGTGGAGCAGCCTTGTTCGGCTTAGCCGCCCCAGTAATTAAGGCACACGGTTCATCAAACGGACGGGCTATATACAACGCGATTAAACAAGCATGCTATATGGTCGAACAAAATGTTACTGAAACGATTCAAGCGACGGTAAAGGATCTGACAAATAAAAAGGAGTGAAATTATGGGTCAAATAGCTTTCATGTTTCCCGGCCAAGGATCGCAACAAGTTGGCATGGGGAAAGAATTTTATGATCAATATGATGACGTTAAAGCAATATTTAAACGTGCAAATGAACTATTAAACAAAGATATAGAAAAACTAATGTTAGAAGGACCACAAGAAGAGCTAACAGAAACAGAAAATGCACAACCCGCACTTTTATTATCTAGTTACATCGTTTTAACATTGTTAGCGAAAGAAAATATTAAGCCAGCTGTTGCTGTTGGACATAGTTTAGGGGAATATAGTGCACTTGTTGCAGCAGAAGCTCTTACCTTAGAAGATGCTTTACCACTTGTGCAACGCCGTGGTCAATTGATGGAACAAGCCTTTCCAAAAGGACAAGGAACAATGGCGGCTGTTTTAGGCTTAACAGAAGAAGAAATTGCTCAAACATTAAAGCAATTACCGGCTGAAGAAATTGTTGATATTGCTAATTTAAATTGTCCCGGGCAAATTGTTATTTCTGGAACACAATTAGGCGTTGAGCAGGCGGTTCCTTTATTAAATGAAGCGGGTGCACGTCGTGTAATTCCATTAAATGTAAGTGGTCCTTTCCATTCACGTTTAATGAAACGAGCAAATGAAGATTTTTCTAAGACGTTAGCTAAAACACCGTTTCAACGAGGAAAAATACCGGTTTATGCAAATGTGACAGCAGCGCCAGTAACGGATGAAACAGAAATTAAAGACCTTTTACAACAACAAATGTATTCACCTGTAAGATTTGCTCAGTCAATTCAACATATGATTGACGCCGGGGTAAATGTCTTTGTTGAAGTTGGACACGGCCGAGTATTAAGTGGACTCGTTAAAAAAATTAATCGTAACGTACATACATTTTCAATACAAAATATTAAATCGATGGAAAAGTTTATTGATTGGTATAAGGAGGCATTTGCATGATTCTTGCGGGAAAAAACGCGTTAGTAACAGGTGCTTCACGTGGTATCGGTCGAGCAATTGCTCTTGAATTAGCAACACACGGAGCAAATGTGGCCGTTAACTATGCGGGGAGTAAAGATAAGGCTGAAGAAGTTGTTAATGACATTAAACAACTTGGTCGAGAGTCTGTCGCTATTCAAGCTAATGTTGCTAATGAGACAGATGTTAAAGAAATGGTTAAACATACGATTGATACTTTAGGGTCAATCGATATATTAGTAAACAATGCGGGAATTACGAAGGATAATTTGTTAATGCGAATGAAGTTAACAGATTTTGAACAAGTTATTGATACGAACTTAAAGGGTGTTTTTCTCTGTACAAAAGCTGTTACACGGCCAATGATGCGCCAACGTCATGGAAAAATTGTTAATGTCGCATCTATCGTCGGTGTTAGCGGTAATCCAGGCCAAGCAAATTACGTAGCCGCTAAAGCGGGTGTTATTGGTATGACAAAATCGAATGCACAAGAACTTGCTAGCCGTAACATTCATGTTAACGCTGTTGCACCAGGCTTTATCTCAACAGATATGACTGATGCATTAACAGATGAGCAACGGGAACAAATGTTAGCGATGATCCCATTAGCTAAATTAGGACAACCTGAAGATGTAGCTAAAGTCGTGCGCTTTTTAGCATCAGATGATGCAAATTATATAACCGGACAAACATTACGTGTTGATGGTGGAATGGTAATGGCTTAAAATTAATACGTGCAATCTTTTGAAGGGAGGTGACGGCAAATGTCAGATGTTTTTGAACGTGTAAAAGAAATCATCGTTGATCAACTCGATGTCGATGAGTCTGTTGTAACGATGGAAGCATCATTTACAGATGACTTAGAAGCAGATTCATTAGATGTTGTTGAACTTGTTATGGAATTAGAAGATGAGTTTGATATGGAAATTGCTGATGAAGAAGCAGAAAAAATTGTTACGGTAGGGGATGCTGTTGAATACATAAACAGCCAACAGTCGTAATTGTCATTACTTTTATATATGGGGAGTCTCATTTATATGGGACTCCTTAATCTTTGTTTAAAGAGGTGAAAATGTATATGGATATTGAAACGTTTGAAAAAGAATACAAGGTACAATTTAATGATAAACAATTGCTCAAACAATCGTTTACACATTCATCGTACGTGAATGAGCATCAATATAAACATTTACAAGACAATGAGCGTCTCGAATTTTTAGGAGATGCGGTCTTGGAACTTGCTGTATCTAAACATATATTTCATAAATATAAAACGATGTCTGAAGGTGAGATGACACAACTTCGCTCAGCCCTTGTCTGTGAACCATCCCTAGCAAAAATTGCTAAGGACATTCATTTTGGTAATTATATTACATTAGGAAAAGGCGAAGAACAAACAGGCGGACGATTTCGCCCATCAATATTAGCTGATGTTTTTGAAGCATTTTTAGGTGCTTTATATTTAGATCAAGGGTTTAACCACGTTATCAAATTTTTAGAAAAACATATGTTTTCTCGAATAAAAGATGGTGCTTATTCACATACGATGGATTATAAAAGTGAATTACAAGAAATTGTTCAACAATATCTAGGATCGATGGCGACCTATGACATTATTGCTGAAAGTGGACCCGCACATAATCGTCAATTTGTCGCCCAAGTATCTGTACGACATTTACTAACGGCAACCGGTAAAGGACGATCCAAAAAAGAAGCCGAACAACAAGCGGCTAAACGAGCTTTAGATCAAATTATAATTAAAGATGGACAATTATCGATCAATCGATTAAACTCATAAAGCGATTAATAAAAGATATACATATAGGTGTCTTTTTTTAAAAATAATTCTAACTGCTGAGGTGAATGATGGGATTTAAAGACGAATTAAAAAAGGAATTAAATAATGCCATAAATGACATTGATTTAAGTGTTGCAAACGTATGGTCCATGACATATAAAGAACATTTAATTCAAGTAAAATATTCAATTTATGAAGAAACGCTACTCATTGACGGTATTGAGCGGGCAAAAAATAAGCGACAATCTATTTGGTCACATTTAATACCGACAAGTAAATTGAAAGCAACGTTTCAAGATGAACAAGGCGATCTACAACATGTTACAGTAAAGTTCACAGGTTTAATGAAGTTGCAAATTAAAGTTAAGGTCGGCCGCGAAACTATTTTAAAAGATAAATTTAAACTTGAAATTATTGCCCCGTGGGAGAAAAAAGAAAAACTTGTTCCATTCATCGAACAGCAAGTCGCCCAATATGGAAAAGTTGTTGAGCATCACCTTCCAGATGAACAATACTTGTATGATGACGAATTAAACGTAGTAGAACCTGGGTTAATTGATTTAATGGAAACGGATGATTATGGTCCATTTCAAGTAAAAAAACTGCTTAAAGCGCTGCGAAATCAAATGATTGAACGAACAGATAAAGCGAGACAAGCCACATATGAAATAATTATATCTGATCGAATAAGAACGTATGACGAAGCCTTTATAGCATCGTTACAAGAGAGTGATTTCGATGAAAAAATACTGTATGAAGAGGCCTTATGGTTATTAACCCATGCTGCACATCGTGAAGTGATTAAAGTAGCA
>Ga0079225_10001562_pt1 | contig 12906 bp, 14 predicted proteins | sample Poulit2012_FD_76344 | JGI IMG/M metagenome (GOLD analysis project Ga0079225, IMG submission 76344) | Agricultural soil microbial communities from Georgia to study Nitrogen management - Poultry litter 2012 | ecosystem: Environmental > Terrestrial > Soil > Agricultural land | place: USA: Georgia...
AATAAAAGCTATCTTTAAATGAAAGATAGCTCAACAAGTTATTTCCCATTTCTTATGATTGTAAACCTTCTGATGCGACCTTCACATGAACTTTTGTCTCTCCAATGACATTGACCGCAAACTCTCTTTCAACCTTTACAGAAATACGATCCTCTTCTAAATTGCATTGTAAACAATTCGGATGTCTTATTACTTCTGTTATAACCTCATCGTCGTGAAAATAGCAATGTTTATCTTTATTCGATAATTCAATTACATCACAGTAATCAACGATTTCCTTCTCGACATCTGTACTTGTTTCGTCATCATATGAATACCAAACATTTATATCGTAGGTGCCATGTACTTCCACAACAGAATCATCTATTCTATGGGCATGATAATTGTGGTTAATGATCCAGCACCCAAGGATATTCGTTGGTTCATGTAATGGTAAAACTTGATTTGTCGTCTTTATATTTTTTCTACCACTGCCACAAACAGCTTTCGTTATAATTTCTCTGTATTCATGATCATGGACACTCATCTGATTATACCTCCTTAAGTTCTCAATGCTAGCCTATGCAAGACAATGACCTAAGGTGCATAGATGAAAAAAAACCTTATTTAAACGTCGCTCATATAGACGTTTGAATAAGGTTTCATTTTCGTATGATTATTTACAAGAACTTCCTGGTATCTTATTCGCCACTTTGGAGCCTGTTTCCCCCGCAAGCAAATCGCCCTCTGTATCACGAATTACATGGTTAGTTACTTCTCTGGCAATCGTACCAGAAACCATTTGCAACACATCATTAACGACACCTTGAATTTCTTTAAATTCCTCCACAACTGGAATACTATCCAATTCTTCCTGTAACTGATCAATTTCTGCTTCTACCTTTTTTAACGCTTCTGCTTTATCATATGCCTGTAAATTAACTGCTTGTTTTTGTAATAACTTAATTTTAGAAATGAGTTTTTGGACCTTCTCATTACTATTAATTTTTGCCTCTACTTGTTTAAAGCGATCGATTTCCTCAGTATTTGCAAGCATTTTTGCTAATAATCTTGTTTCATTCATTACTTGTTCACGTGTATACTGTGTCATGAATTACCCACCTCAGCCATGTTTTCAACTAATTCTCCGTTTAAAGACCATGTTTTTGCTTCTGTTATCTTAACATCCACAATTTTTCCGATAATTGATGCTGGTCCAGTAAAGTTTACAACTTTATTCTTTTCCGTATAGCCTGACAATACGGTTTCATCTTTCTTACTTTCACCTTCTACGAGCACTTTCACTGTTTGTCCTTCATAAGTTTTCATCGATTCTGCAGATTGTTTGTTCACTAGATCATTTAAACGATATAATCTTTGTTTTTTGACTTCCATCGGTACATCATCTTTTTTCACTGCTGCAGGGGTTCCATCCCGTGGTGAATAAATAAATGTATAAGCAGCTTCATAACCTACTTCTTCAACTAGTGTCATCGTTTCTTCAAACTGTTCTTCTGTTTCATTTGGGAAACCAACGATAATATCTGTTGTTAAAGTTACATTCGGGATAGCTGCTTTAATTTTACGAACAAGTTCTAAATAAGATTCCCTTGTATATTTCCGATTCATTTTTCTTAAAATTTCACTACTACCGGATTGAACTGGTAAGTGAATATGATCTAATAAATTACCACCTTTTGCAAGCACTTCTACCAGGTGGTCGTCAAAATCACGTGGATGTGATGTCGTGAAGCGAACCCTTGGAATATCAATTTTATGCATGTCATTCATAAGATCACCAAAACGATAATCCTTATCGGTAAAATCTTTCCCATAAGCATTCACATTTTGTCCAAGCAATGTAACTTCTTGATACCCTTGTGCAGCTAAATGACGCACTTCTTGAATGATATCCTCTGGGCGCCGACTCCGTTCTTTTCCACGAGTCATCGGTACAATACAATAAGTACAGAACTTATCACAACCGTACATAATATTCACCCAAGCTTTGATTTTGCCATGGCGAACTTTAGGAAGATTTTCTATGATATCTCCTTCTTTAGACCATACTTCTACAACTTGAGCCTTAGAAAACATCGCTTCCTGCACAAGATTTGGCAAACGATGAATATTATGTGTTCCAAAAATAAGATCTACTTGTTGGTGCTTTTGTAAAATTCGGTTGACGACTGATTCTTGTTGGGACATACAGCCACAAACGCCAATAATCAAGTCTGGATTTTCTAGCTTCAATGGTTTTAAATGACCAATTTCTCCAAACACTTTATTCTCAGCATTTTCACGAATTGCACATGTGTTTAGTAAAATAATATCTGCGTCAGTAGCTTCTGTCGTTGATTCATAACCCATTTCCGTTAATATGCCTGCCATTACTTCGGTATCATGTTCGTTCATTTGACAACCATATGTACGAATAAGGAATTTCTTTCCTTCTCCAATATTTTGCATTTCATCAGGTATATTAAAATCATAATGAACTTCAATATCATCACGACCACGTTTTCTAGCTTTACGAATATCTGGTGGCTCATAAGTGGTTTCAAAATAATGAGCAAAGTCCTCTGTAGTTAGGGAGAGTATTCTATCCTTATTGCTATCTTTGGACGATTCACTTTTTATTTGTGCTTGTTCTTGTCGCTGTTTTTCATTCAACGTGCATACTCCTTTCAGCGAATATATATCATTTTCCTTGATTTTATCCTTATCCTGTCTAGTATATAATTTTTTTAATGAATTCACAAAGAACTACTCTTTTTGTTCATTAAAAAACTACCTCCTGCAAAGGTAGTTTTAAGTGTAATACAATTTTTAATTGTACATCATTTAACGCGGTTCCACAATAAGTTTAATCGCTGTTCTCTCTTCACTTTCTATGATAATGTCAGTAAACGCTGGTACGCAAACAAGATCAACTCCACTTGGTGCTACAAACCCTCTAGCTATTGCCACTGCTTTAATAGCCTGATTAAGAGCTCCTGCTCCTATAGCTTGCAATTCCGCTGTACCATCTTCCCTAAGTACATTTGCGAGCGCACCTGCTACTGAGTTAGGATTGGACTTTGCCGAGACTTTTAAAACATCCATTACTGTACCTCCTCCATAAACTTGTATCATATACTGCTACTATATTCCAAGGGGGCATACGTTATTACTGCATTATTGTTGATTTGTTGAAACCACATTAATCTATGCTAAGTATTAGCTGTACAAGCGCATTAACCATAAAATGGATGGTCATCATTGATCAAAATCCGTTCAATTGATTTTGCAGAACCTGTCTGTTCATCTATTGTAACAAAACAACCATTCAATTGACTGCTTCCTGCTTTATCCACATCAAAACGGCTAGGCATATTAGTTAAAAAGCGATTAATAACGGCTTCCTTTTGAACGCCTAAAATGGCATCATAGGGCCCTGTCATACCAGCATCCGTCAAAAAGGCTGTTCCTTTTGGAAGAATGCGCTCATCCGCTGTCTGTGTGTGAGTGTGTGTACCAATTACCGCACTTACACGACCATCCACATACCAAGCAAATGCTTGCTTTTCACTAGTTGTTTCCGCATGAAAATCAATAAAAATAATATTTGTTTTATTAGATGCTTCTGAAATTAACTTATCTGCTTTTTCAAAAGGATCATCACTTGTATCCATAAAAGCTCTTCCTTGCAGATTAATAACCGCGGCTTGCAACTGATTCATTTTTACATAAGTAATGCCTTTTCCAGGATTATTTTCTTTAAAATTTGCCGGTCTTATTAAATATGGAGATGTTTCTATAAAATCTAAAATTTCTTTCTTATTCCATGTATGATTCCCCATTGTTACAACTTGTACACCTTGCTGTAAAAAACTTTTGTAAATTTTTTCAGTGATGCCTTTTCCAGCTGCTGCATTCTCGCCATTGACAATTGTCAAATTGGGATGGTATTTCTTTTTTAATTTTGGTAAGTAAGTTTGAAGCATATCCCTACCTGGGGATCCTACAATATCGCCAATAAAAAGTATGTTCATCATTCAGTGTCCTCTCTTAATTGCATTGAGTCTAAAAGCTAATTCAAATTATTTAATCACTGCTTATAAGGATGCTTAATATTTAATTGATTCATATTCATCATAACAGGTAATACAAAATTCTCCAAAGCGTTGAGACAATTATGTAATATTGATAATTTAAACATATCTTTTATTGTGTTAGTAAAAATGCTAAAAAACTCTCCTTCAAGTAAACAGATTATCATTCTGCTACCTGATAGGAGAGAGTTTTTATAGCATAGGTTATTTGGCATATTCTACTGTCCGGGTTTCCCGTATGACTGTTACTTTAATATGTCCAGGATATTCCATTTCCCCTTCAATCCGGTTTCGTATGTCTCTTGCGATATGAGTTGCTTGTGCATCCGATATTTCATCTGGTCTCACCATGATGCGCACTTCACGTCCTGCTTGTATCGCATATGACTTTTCGACTCCGGCAACGGAATCAGATATACCTTCTAGTTTCTCCAAGCGTTTAATATAATTCTCCAATGTCTCACTTCTTGCTCCCGGTCTAGCAGCTGATAACGCATCAGCGGCGGCGACAAGTACTGAAATAATAGATGTTGCTTCTTCATCACCGTGGTGGGATGCAATAGCGTTAATCACAACTGGATTTTCTTTATATTTAACCGCTAATTCTTTACCGATCTCAACGTGACTTCCTTCCACTTCATGGTCAATTGCTTTACCAAAATCATGGAGTAATCCTGCTCTTCTGGCAAGTACAACATCTTCACCTAATTCTGCCGCCATTAATCCTGACAAGTAAGCGACTTCAATCGAATGCTTCAATACATTTTGACCGTAGCTAGTACGATATTTTAATCGACCAAGTATCTTGATAAGATCCGGATGCAAACCATGCACTCCCACTTCGAAAGTGGCCTCTTCACCAATTTCACGGATATGCTCGTCCACATCTCGCCTTGCTTTATCAACCATTTCTTCAATTCTTGCTGGATGAATACGACCATCCTGCACTAATTTCTCTAAAGCAAGACGTGCAATTTCCCGTCTAATTGGATCAAATCCAGATAATATAACTGCTTCAGGCGTATCATCAATAATTAAATCAATACCAGTGAGCGTTTCAAGCGTACGAATGTTTCTGCCTTCACGACCAATGATGCGACCTTTCATTTCATCATTCGGTAAATTGATAACAGATACAGTTGTTTCAGCAACATGATCGGCTGCAAATCGTTGCAATGCTAAAGATAATATACTTTTTGCTTTCTTATCAACTTCTTCTTTTGCACGATTTTCTGCTTCCTTAATCATGACCGCTGTTTCTTGAGTTAACTCATTTTCTACACGTGTCAAAATAATTTGTTTTGCCTGGTCACTTGTGTATCCGGAAATACGTTCTAGCTCCGATTGTTGTTTAGCCAGGGAAGCTTCCACTTTGCTTTCCGTTTCTTCAATTTGTTGTTGTTTTTCTGTAAGCGATTGTTCTCTTTGTTCCAAAAACAACTCCCGTTTGTCAAGTGTCACACTCTTTTTGTCAAGATTTTCTTCTTTTTGAATTAAACGATCTTCTTGTTTCTGTGTCTCTACACGCCGTTCACGCAACTCATCTTCTGCTTGTTGACGAAGGTTATGATTTTCTTCCTTCGCTTCAAGGAGTGCTTCCTTTTTCGCAGATTCAGCATTTCTGTGTGCTTCATCAACAATTTGTTTTGCCAAATTTTCAGCACTTGAAATTTTAGCTTCTGCAATTGATTTACGGACTAGATAACCAACAACAATACCGACGATTAGGACTAAAGCGAGCAAAATGGAGATGACTAAAGGATTGTTCACGTTCTTCACCTCCTATTCGCGAAAAATACATTTTTATGTCGGCATATACCATTCAAATAATGATTTTCATTGATAACTATTCAATATAGCTATACAACTTAATTCTAATTGTATCAATAATTTATGTCAATGGAAAGTCATTTATTAAAAAACCTTTACAATATTGTAAAGGTTTTATGATGGTTCATTAAATTTTTAATTGTTCATTAGGAGTATCTTCTTCCGTATCAGTCTCTTCACTTTCACCGGTTTCATCTAATTTATAATAATCACGGATGGCTTGGTGAATTTCTTCTGCCATTTCCTTATTTTCCATTAAAAACTTTTTAGCATTCTCTCTACCTTGTCCAAGGCGCTCTCCTTCATAAGAATACCATGCTCCACTTTTTTCAACAACATCTATTTCTGCTCCCATATCAAGAATTTCTCCTTCATGAGAGATTCCTTCACCATACATGATGTCGACCATTGCTTGTTTAAATGGTGGCGCAACTTTATTTTTAACCACCTTTAAACGCGTTTTGTTTCCTACCATATCTGTTCCTTGCTTCAATGTTTCAGCACGACGTACTTCAAGACGAACTGAAGAATAAAACTTCAATGCACGACCACCTGGTGTTGTTTCTGGGTTACCAAACATGACACCAACTTTTTCACGAATTTGGTTGATAAAAATAGAAATTGTTTTTGATTTATTAATGGCACCTGATAGTTTTCTAAGAGCCTGAGACATTAGCCTTGCTTGCAAACCTACATGCGAATCTCCCATTTCACCTTCGATTTCTGCACTCGGTACAAGCGCGGCTACAGAATCAATAACAAGCATGTCAATCGCGCCACTTCTAACAAGGGCTTCAGCGATTTCAAGTGCCTGTTCTCCTGTATCTGGTTGAGACAGTAACAATTCATCAATGTTCACACCAAGTGCACGAGCATAATTAGGATCAAGTGCATGTTCAGCATCTATAAATGCTGCTTGTCCACCTTTTTTCTGTGCTTCCGCAATCGCATGAAGTGCAACCGTTGTTTTACCAGAAGACTCCGGACCGTAAATCTCCACAACACGTCCGCGTGGATAACCGCCTATGCCTAATGCTGCATCTAGCGCTAATGATCCGCTTGGTATTGTATCTATTTTACGTTCTGCTTCTTCCCCTAGCTTCATGACAGAACCTTTACCAAATTGCTTTTCAATTTTTTTCAATGCTTCATCTAATGCTTTTTGTTTATCGCTCAATACATTTACCTCCCTAGCTCAATTACTTCTATCATACATGTTTTATCTATGAATCTCAACTAAAAAACGAATACGTGTTCTTTCATTTTTAGTCGTATTTTCATTGTAAATTGGCAATTCTACATTTTATAAGGACTAAAAATGTTAAATCTGCTTCGTTTTTCACTTAAAAAAACAAAGTTTACGTATTTAAAGATTTTTTAAATATTTTATTAACATGCTGTATCCCTTTATTACAGAACGATAACGCACTTGTTTACGGTCACCATGAAAATGACATTCTTCTATCTGTTGAAAACCATCTTGATCGTATAAACCAATAAAAACAGTTCCCGCTTGTTGTCCCTCTATAGCATCTGGGCCTGCAATCCCTGTAAAGCTAATACCAATATCTGTATTCATAACCTCAGATACATTAGCAGCTAATAAACGGGCACAAGTTGCGCTAACTGTTCCCTCATGATCAATAACAGAAGACGGAATATCAAGTAATTTTTCTTTGATTTCTGGTGCATAGCAGACAACTGACCCTTTAAACACTGTAGATATTCCCGGTGAAGCAACCATTTTATCTGCAAACCATCCGCCAGTAAGACTCTCAGCGGCACTAATTGTTTTTTGATGCTGTTTCAACAAGTCTGCAGCTATTTGAGCAATAGACTCTTCATCTTCCCCGTAAAAATAATCACCTACATGATATAAAACGTCATGTTTTGTCTTATTGATTAACTCCATGGCCTCTTTTTCATAGCTCGCCTTAGCAGTAATACGAACAGTGATACCATCTCTTGTTGCAAGTGGTGCAATAGTAGGGTTCTGTTGGCTCTGTATTAAATGATACAGTCTATCTTCTAAGGTAGACTCGCCTATATCAATAAACTTCAATACTTTAGAATAAATAAGTTTGTGTCCATTTAATGATGATAAATATGGAAGCACATTATCCGAAAACATTTGCTTCATTTCTCTTGGAACACCAGGTAAAAAAATCCAACGAACTCCTTTATGTTCGACCAGATTCCCTGGTGCCATACCAGTCTTATTCAAAAATACTGTAGAATCCTTGAATACACGAGCTTGACGTTTATTATTCATCGTCATCTTTATTTGTCTCTGTGCAAAAAAATCTTTAATGCGCTGTAATGATTGCTCATGCGTTTCAATAGGGATACCACTTATTTTTTCGAAAGCTTCCCGTGATAAATCATCTTCGGTCGGACCGAGTCCACCCGTAATAATAATAGTATCTGATCGTTCTTGGGCTTGCTCGAAAATATTTTTTAACCTATCCAGATTATCCCCCACAACTGTATGATAAAAGGTGTTAATACCATTCATTGCAAGTTGCTCAGAAATCCACTTCGCATTAGTATTGGAAATTTGTCCTAACAATAATTCGGTACCAACTGCAATAATTTCTGTATTCAATTCTTTGCTCATTTTGAATCCCTCATGACGTGCCAGTTTTTTATAAAGTATTCCACCCCTGACCAAATGGTTAATATTAAGGCAATATAAAGAACAATCATATCAACTGGAATACCTACATAAGAAAATGGGAAATTATGAAGTAATAATAATGCAACAGCTAAAATTTGAAATACTGTTTTTAGTTTCCCCATACTGCTAGCTGCAAGCACAATTCCTTCACCAGAAGCTACTAGTCGGAAACCAGTGATTGCAAATTCTCTACTAATAATCAAAATAATAATCCATGCTGGTGCTAAATTCAACTCGACTGCTAATATAAATGCTGCTGAAACGAGTAGTTTATCTGCAAGTGGATCAAGGAATTTGCCCATATTAGTGATCAAATTATATTTTCTGGCATAATACCCATCAAGGAAATCTGTCAAAGAAGCAATTAGAAATAAAATTCCTGCCACAAAATGAACAACTGGAAGGCTCTGATTTCCAATGTCCCAGACTCCCCAATCAAAAGGTATAGATAAAATAATAATAATAATAGGAATTAGAAAGATTCTGGATATCGTTATTTTATTCGGTAAATTCATATACTCACCTTTCTTCTTTCAGTTATAAATATGTTTTTAATAAAACAATGTGATTATATACCTAAATCTATTTTTGACTGATTTACTAGTCAATAACCATCGTGTGACCCTTTAACAAGCTACCAGTTATATAAAAAGTAGAACGCCCACCTGTTTAAAAGGTGGGGCATCATTTCAAAAATTATTCGGCTTTTTTCAAATTCACCCGTAATTTTTGTGTCACAGTACTAGTATCAATTGGGTATTTTAATTCAACATCATTGATAAAAATCTTAACTCCTTGTGCATTACCAACTTTGAAAAATAGCTCTTCTTCATCAGATACATCATATGTTTCACTTTCATCAGCAGGTTCAAGTGTTCCGACAAAATAGTCTTTGTCATCTCCACCCTTAAATTCAGCATAAGAAGAACCCGATACTTCAAATTTCACCTCTACCTTGTCTCCCCCATGTGTGAAGTTAAGGGTGGATTCCGGAAAGTCTCCAGTCCCTTCTTCCTCTACGCTAAATTCATCCTCTTCATCCGTTTGTTCATCCTCAGATGCATTTTCATCGTTTACTTCATTGTTATTTGATGCATCTTCATTTTCATTGTTCGCGCCTGGATTCTGTTCTCCACCGTCTTTATCACGGTAAATTTCATTGTTTTCAATCTGTTCATTATTTTCGTTATCACTTGTTCCTGTTTTCTTTTGGTATAAAGACCATGCAGTAAACAAAATAGCAATAATAAGAATAATGACAATTACTGTTGGTAAAAATGATAAAAATGAAGATCCTTTGGAGTCTTTCGCTTGATTCGTTCTATTCATTCTTGTATATTGTGTAGCCGGTTCTTCACTAGCTATTTCCGATTCGTCAAATCCTTGTAATACTTCGTCCGGATCTAGACCAACAGCCTGAGCATATTCTTTTATAAAAGCCCGAGCGTAAAACTTACCAGGCAACGCATTAAAGTCATCCTGCTCAATAGCAACAAGATAACGTTTTTGAATTTTTGTCTCTGCCTGTATATCATCTAGTGAAATGTTTTTTTCTTCTCGCGCATCTTTAAGTATTTCACCGATCTGCATTATTCAACACCATCCAATTTAAAATTCAAAAAAACCATTATTTCCCGAACCAAAGCTATTAAACATACTATTCAATGGTTCATATGTTATTTCCTCGTCATCGTCCCGACGGATTTCTATTATATAATCAAAATCATCAATGGTATATTCCGTTGTTTGCACAAATATGTCTGGGTGTTCTACCACTTTTGTCGCAGGTATACGCATGATTTCTCGAATCAGTTGCCAATGTTTTTCACTTGCTCGTTCATGCGAGACAACACCATCTATAATATAAATATAATCTCCGCCATACTCCCCATCAATCAACTGGTTTCTTACTGTTTGTTTCAATAAGGTACTAGAAACAAATAACCATTTCTTATTCGCACTGACACTACCTGCCACAATGGATTCCGTTTTACCAACACGCGGCATACCACGTACTCCAATTAATTTATGTCCTTCACTTTTAAATAACTCTGCCATAAAATCAATTAATAAGCCAAATTCATCTCGAACAAATCGAATTGTTTTTCTATTCTCTGCATCTCTTTGTAAATACTTTCCATGCCTAACTGCTAGGCGATCTCGTAATTTCGATTTTCTAATTTTCGTAACTTTGATTGTATCTACTTTATCTAATACTGTTTTCAAGCGTTCAATATGCTCATCCCGTTCACTGAGCAGAAGCATACCTCGTTTAGATTTCTCAATTCCATTGATCATTATAATGTCAATGGATAGTATGCCCAGTAAGCTGGAAACATCTCCAAGCAATCCAGGGCGGTTATATTGTAATTCATATTCGAAATACCATTCCGTTTTTTCCATTACAATATCCTCATTTCTTAAAATAACATCAATACAATTTTACCTAAATGCGTGTTGAAATGCAATATAATCCATTTTTATTTTTTCATTAAAAAAACTGCCTAATAAATATTTATCAGACAGTTTCTCTTATTTCAAGATACATTTTATTTATTTTGCACAAGTTTAATCATTGTGCTCGCAATTGCTTTTTGTTCTTCTGGAGAAGCAGCATCCCATAAATCCTGTAGTACTCTTTCCTCTTTATTCTCTGGTTCCACATGGTTGCTTAGATAATCACCAACATGACTAGCCACATTGGTGATTGTTTTATTATCCATACCATACTCTTTTGCATCTTCTACCTTATCGGCTAAAAAATCTTTCCAATTTGAAAAATTGTCTAACACTGACATCACCATTCCTTCTTTTATTTTATTGTTTAGTATGAGCACGGAATTTTAATTTATGCATAAAAAAGACGGCCGATGTTACCAGCCGCCTGTAATGTGCACTATTTCCCCTTGAATATATGAAGACTTTTCATCCATTAAAAAAGAAACGGTGTGGGATACATCTGATGCAAGTCCAGCACGATTCAATGGAATACTAGATATGATTGATTCTTTTTCTTCATTCTGTAAATGTTTATTCATTTTTGTATCAATAAATCCCGGGCTTACCGCATTTACTGAAACACCACTCGGTCCAATTTCTTTTGCTAAGGCCCGAACGAAACTGTTCTGAGCCCCCTTTACAGATGAATAAATAACTTCATTACTTGCACCAATATCACCCCAAATCGAAGTAATGAAAATTATTTTACCAGATTTCTCTTTAATCATTGACGGCAAGAAGGCTTGTGTAATAATCCACGGGGCACGAACATGTAACGTAAGCATTTTTTCCATGTCTGTTTCTTTTACTTGCTGAAATAAACCAAACTGAGCATTTCCACTAACAAATACTATCGCATATACAGAATAAGCAACTTCTTCACAGAGACGATGCACTTCTTCCATATTTGACAAGTCAGCTTGAATTGTTTGTAATACCTTTGTTTCATCTACATGGTTTAATGTTTTTTCAATGGATGATTTATTTTTAAAATAATGAAGAATGAGCTGATAGCCTTCTTTTGCTAAATCGGCACTTATAATACTGCCTATATCACCGCTCGCTCCAAGTACGAGCACATTCTTCATCAGGCATCCTCCTGTTGGGAAGGCTTAACTATAGTGACAGTAAGTGCTTCATCTTTAATCCAATCCTTTAAAAACTTATTTACTTGTTCAAGTGTTACGGACTGAATATATGGAATAACCTCAAAAAAGTCTAATCCAGAAAAGTGATAATGGGCAATCTCTCCAGCAATATATTCTATAGAATTCATTGCTCGTAAAATATGGCCAATTTGTTTTTTCTTCATGGTTTCCAGCGTCGTTTCAGTAAGCGGTTCTTTACTTATGTTTTTTAACACTGATTTCAAAGCCTCGGCGGTTTGTTCAGGTTTTTTAGTATTAGTGGATATTAAAGAGAAACTAAAAGCCTGTTCTGCATTATTTGAGTAGTCAAAACTATCATCAATCAACGCTTCATCATACAAGTCCTCATAATATGGTCCGCTCGGAGCTAAAAAGTAATCAAGCAACATGCTCTGTAGTACTTCTCGTTCTAAAAACTCCTCTCCACTCATAACATTGCCTTCTTCTTTAATGCCAATGGTTACTTTTGGAACCGTTACCGGCATTTCCAACACAGTCTCTTTTTTAGCGACACTTGTTGATTCTTCAGGGTACTTTCTATCAATTCCAGTATAATCTGGGAATTCCTTTTTGGATTGATTAGCTGAAATCGTGTCCATCATTTCTTCCGCATCAAAATTTCCAGCAACAACGAGAACCATATTTTCTGGATGATAAAATGTATTGTAACAAGTATACA
>Ga0079225_10001563_pt1 | contig 12904 bp, 9 predicted proteins | sample Poulit2012_FD_76344 | JGI IMG/M metagenome (GOLD analysis project Ga0079225, IMG submission 76344) | Agricultural soil microbial communities from Georgia to study Nitrogen management - Poultry litter 2012 | ecosystem: Environmental > Terrestrial > Soil > Agricultural land | place: USA: Georgia...
ACACACTTGCCCTGAATTAAAGATGATATTCGATACGGCCATTTTGGCTGCCTTTTTCATATCATAATCATCAAGCACAACCATTGGAGATTTTCCGCCTAATTCTAAAGCAACCTTTTTAACTGTTTTAGCAGCATTTTCACTGATTTTTTGACCTGTACGTCCTGATCCCGTAAATGAAACAAAATCAATATCAGGATGCGAACTGATTCCATTACCAACGACTTCTCCCGTTCCGTTTACTAGATTCAACACCCCTTTAGGCACTTCTGCTGCTTCAAAAACTTCTGCTAAAATAATCGCAGCAAAAGGCGTTAATTCAGAAGGCTTCAATACAACCGTACATCCCGCTGCAATCGCACTAGCAAGTTTGGTTGACGTTTGGTTCGTTGGGAAATTCCAAGGCGTAATCAGTCCACTTACACCAATCGGTTCTTTTCGAATAATTGTATCCCCACGCTTTTCTTCAAATTCAAAGGACGCTAATTCTTTAGCCGCTTGTCTGAAATGTTCTAACCCCATATTATAATGAGCTTTTTCACTTAATGTCAAAGGTACACCTAATTCTTCTGTCACTGTGTGGATAATATCGTCTTTTCTATTTTCATATTCTTCAGCAATCCTCTCCAACAACTCAATCCTTTCTTCTGCTGTTGTCATAGAAAAGGACGGAAAGGCTTTTCTTGCTGCCGCTACTGCTTTATCTAAGTCTTCTTTAGTACCATCACTAATTTGACCAAATACTTCTTCCGTTGCTGGATTAATAACATCAATAATTGTAGGATTTGTAGAATCTATCCATTCCCCATCAATAAAATGTTGCAAACTTTTTCGCATATTACATGCTCCTTTTTAAAAGTATTTGTACTTTATCTAGTCAATTTCATAATACTGATTTAGGCAATTATGAATTTGATTAAATCATATCTTTAAAAATAAAAAAGTAAGTACCAGTTATGATAAATAAATTAATAAAGGTTAATAGGAGTCCAAATACACCTTTTTCAGTTGTAGACATCTTTGTACTAATTCGGCCGTATAAAATGATAGAAAAAACAAGTATTGATATAACGAATAAAATGATTAACAGATATATTAATACAGCTATAACTACACCAAGTATAAGCATACCATCCATTTTATACCTCCCCCTCTCCTGAACATCTAATGTAACACATTTTCTGCTTGGTGATGAAGGAGATTGGTAAAATGGATCGCGCGCAATATAGTTTTTGCTAAAAGTGCATTTTTTACTTTTGAAGAAAATGAAAGGCTTTTTGAACACGTTCTTTAAATGAAATCTAGCCTGGTTTTATCAACCTATATATTTTATTTCTTTGTTTTCCATTGTAAAATATGACACAGAAAGAATAATAAATAAACGAATCAAAAAAACCTGGCCAACCGCATTATTGACCAGGTTATTAGGAATATTTTTACTCTGTATAGATAAAAAATTGATTCAGAGGGCTAATTTTCATTTTCGGGATTTTGGGGAATAAATTTGAATATTTCCCGGGAACGAACACTTGTCACCAAGCGTTCCAACCAATGATAGTATACTTTGGACTCTTCAATTTGATGATAGATTTCACGAGCTTTCTGCAACAACTCTTCAGAAATATCTTCCTCTTCAAATAATTGGTCCAACTCTAATTCTGCTTCCAGAATAGCGGTCAAATTCATTTTTGCTTCCCGATCCCACATATGACAAAAAAAGGAGATGAATGTATTGAAGTAATTCTTCTCAGCTACATATGTATGTTTTCTTGATCCACGTTTAAATTTCTTTTTTACCATGTCAATTTCCTGCAATTTGCGTACACTTGTACTCATGCTTGGTTTGCTCATGCCCAATTCTTCCCGCATTTCATCAAGGTTCATTTCCTCCTCAAATTGCATCATTGCATACAATCTGCCTGCTGCAGGAGTTACGGCATATAAATCCATTGTTTCTGCAATAGCGTCTATGATTTGTTCCTTAGCATTTTCCACTTTTTCTTTTGCTATCTTATCATTTCCATTCAATTGATCACCTCATTTGCCATCTATTATTACTATTAGATTACCATAAGTTCTCTGTAGTACACCAACAGAACAGTATGATGTATTTCAAAAGTATACGTAAAATAAAAAGTGTTATATGTTCTTTGCAGCACCACATAACACTTTCTTTACTTTATACCTCTACATCCATTTGCTCCAATATTTCATTCCACGTCTTCATTTGAGGTTGCTTTTCTCCAAAATAAACTGGATTCGTAAATCCATAAAGACTCCCATCAGGATAGCGTATATCCACACGTATCCAATGATACTCCTTTTCATGAAAATGAAATGAATAGAAATCTGAGTGTTTATTTTCCTTTTTCATTATTTCACCATCAATAATCCATTCGATATAAACATCTTCATCTGTATCTACACTAGCATAAATCTTACCTTTTTGTAGCGAACTTGTCTCCCCTGGTAAGCATTCTCCATCAGTTATATTGATGAATCCTCCTCTTGATACAGTCACATACCCTCTACGAACACTGTCCATAAGATGGTGTGCCGTCAACTGATCACAATGCACAAACGTTCCAGGGTCTCCTATCAAAGAAGGATCCGCACTTCCATCATAATGGTCATCAGGACGTAAATGTGAATCGGAACCGCCAATTCCAGTAATTTGGTAACCGTCATTTAATAATAAATTCCACGCAACAAGTGCATGCTCTATCGCCTCAAGATTATCTGGATATGTTGGATCATTCATGATTTCAAGTGTATCGATGTTTTCCAGATTGGTAGCTTGACAAATCCAAGGGCAGCCTTTTAAAAATGGATGATTAATGGAAACCAAAGCATCCCCATAGTCTTGTGCTATTATTTGATTCATTCCTTCTTCCTCGTACATATCACGCACTCGCTGCTTAACGAATGGAGAAGTATTTGGGTTAATAATATTAAAATGACCTAGTGTCGATGTTACTTCCGTACCGGGAATGACAAGTGTATCTGTTTTTGCAAACCAGGAAGTCGGCACGATATTATGATCGGTCGCCACAAAGAAGTCCAAGCCTTGCTTTTTCGTCATTTCTATATTGTCTTCTCGACTCATTTCTCCATCTGTGTAAGTCGTATGCGTGTGAAAATCACCTTTATACCACTGTTTCTCACTTTGGAACACCTGATGATTATCAAACCCTGTTAAGGAAAAATCCGTACCATTTTCATCGCTCCATATCAAAGTGTCTGCTTCTTTTTCATTTCTTGCTCCTTGGTTGGAGCGAACCGTTATTTCACACCAGCTATCATTGGCGGAGATTTCCGTTCTACTCAATATCGTCATATCAATGACCCATTTTCCGGGTTGAATCGGGCCCGAAATAGTATACGGACTGCCTAAATCCGTTTGTTCATGAATGAGGATTGATCCCGATTTCCCCGCTCGTAAAAGCTGTGCTCGTAAACTTTTCTGTTCATCATATACCATGCAGGTGAGCCACACAGCCTTATCTATTTGGGTATCAACATGCAATGATGCGACACCTTCAGGAATCGTAATGACATATCTTTTGTTCAGATACTTCCCCGATTGGTCGCTTATTACTTGTTGTTTTAGTAGTTCTTCGTCCATCCGTTATTCACTCCAACTTATTCATTCACGTCATCTAAAGCTTTTTGAGCAACTTCTTTTGCTTTTTTCAATGCTTCTTCCGCCGGTATATTTTCTATTTCGACTTGGTCTGCTGCAATGGACAGCGCATCTAATATTTTCCCACCAGTAGGATCAACGAACTCCGGAGTTGCATTCAGAGCCTGTTCATAAGGTACAATGGCATACGGATTCTCATCTACAAAATCGGCATACACTTCTTCTTCAATAGTCGATTCACGTACTGGAACATAACCAATTGCTTTGGACCACTCCGCATTGACTTCATTGCTTGAAAAATAGCTCATCCACTCATAAGCTGCATCTTTTTCTTCATCACTGACTCCACTAGGGATGGCCATATAAAGACCGGAAACTTGCGGTTTGCCTTCATTGCCATTTAAACCTGGCTGTGGCAGGGAATCGATGATATCAAAATCAAGGTCGCCTTTATCACCAGATGAACCTGTATAGCCTGCTCCTGAGCCGTTCATTACTTGGTCAATTGTTTTATACCAATATTCCCAGCCTTGTCCGCCAGAATTTACTTTCATCGTTTCTTCCTCATGCAGTTGCTCCCGGATGAACTCCCATGAATCATTCCATGTAGAATCATCAATCAATACCTCAGTTTCATCCTCATTTAAAATAGACCCGCCATTACTAAGTGCGATGTCGATTAAGTTGTTTTCATCCCACATTGGCAAATGACCATAATCTACCTCACCGCTGTCTTGCAGTTTTTCTGAAGCATCCGCAAGGTTTTCCCAAGTGGCATACGCTTCCTCTGGATCAATTCCTACATCTTCATAGATATCTTTTCGATAATACATCACTTGAGTGGTTCCATAACCAGGAATGGCATATAAGGAACCATCTATTTCAGCCGGCTCAAGCAATACCTCTAAAAAGTCAGTTTCATCATAAATATCATCGTTTTCAACATAATCATTCAATGGTTCAATTGCTTCTTTTTGAGCTAAATCAGTCAGCGGGGTTATTTCTGATAAAAACACACCTGGCGCCGTATCAGAAGCAATTGCCGCCTGCAATTTTTCATATGTTTCATCGTAGTCTGCTTGTGGTACTGCAACTACTTCAATATCATCATGCTCATCATTAAAATCACTGATGATTTCTTTCATTTTCTTATCTGCTTCACTCCCCAGCCCATACCAAAATTCGACTTCCACTTTACCATCACCACTTGATTCATCGACTGAACAGGCCGTTAAAAACAAAGCAAGAACAAGTAACAAACCAATCCCTGAAAAATATTTCTTCATGTTTATTCCCCCATATTATTATTGTATTATTTTATCCTTTTAATCCAGTGTCACCTATGCCTTTTATAAACCATTTATGTAAAATGATAAACAGAATAAGCAAAGGAATGACAGACAACACATTCGCGCTCATAATTAATGGCCATTTGTCTGCAAATGAGCCCTGTGAAGTGAAAAACTTATTCAATCCAACTGTAATCAGATAATTCTTTTCACTTTTGACAATAAGTGATGGCCATAGATAGTTATTATACATTTTGACAAAACTGATTAGACTGACCACAAAAATCGTCGATTTACTCATTGGGATCATAATTCTCCACAAAATTGTAAGGTCACCAGCACCATATGCACGAGCAGCCTCGATTGTATCCTTAGGCACTTGCATAAACGCTTGGCGCAACAAGAAGATAGTGAACACACTGGCTATATTTGATATGATGACACCCGAGAGTGTGTCTAGAAGCCCCATCTTTGCTACGATTGTGTAGCTTGGCACATATGTTGCTTCCGCTGGAAGCATATACGTAATCAAAATAATATTAAAAACAAGTGTCCGCCCCTTAAATTTCATCTGCGTCAATGCGTAAGCAATCATACAGGATAAAATGAATTGAAAAATAACAATGACAAGTGCTGTAAAGGTACTGTTAAAAATGTACAATCCAAAGGGAGCCAACTCCAATGTTTCTTTAAAGTTGCCCCATTGTGCTACTTCTGGCAACCATTTTAAAGGAACTGCGAAAATCTCACTCGGTGATTTTAGAGCACTTAATAACATCCAAATCAACGGGAACACCATCAAGATTCCGAGGATAGTCAATAACACATAGAGGCCAAATTGCTTAATATTCGAATCTGTATTATTTTGCATATTGTTATTCCCCCCTAGTAATGAACCCAGCGTTTTGACACATAAAACATCGTCAATGCCAAGATCCCTGTAATAATAACGATGATGGTTGATATCGCAGTTGCCTGTCCCATATTGAATTGTTCAAAAGCCATTTGATAATACATATATAGAAGCGTTCTTGTACTTCCAGAAGGCCCACCTTGTGTCATGACCTGAATCTGGTCATATGCTTGAATCGATTCAATTGCTAACATAATACCTAAAAACAATGTTGTGGGCGAAACAAGCGGAATCACAATCGTTCTCATTTTTTGCCACCAAGAAGATCCCTCAAGATTGCTCACTTCATACAACTCACGAGGTATTTTTTGCAGTGCATCCGAATAAAACAACATGGCCCACCCCGCGTTCTTCCATACTGTCACGATGATTATCGACCATAGTGCACTACTTGAACTATGTAACCATGCTGGTTGTGGAAGGTGCAGCCACCCTAGTACTTGATTTAACAACCCAATATCAGGCTCATAGATCCAAGCCCACACAATGGACATCGCTACCATTGGTGTAATCCATGGAGAAAACATAAGTGATCTGAAAAATGTGATCCCTTTTAACCCCTCTCGGAGCAACATCGCCAACAAAAGGCCAATGATGATGGTTGGGACTACCGTGAAAACACCAAAAATAATCGTGTTTTTCAAGGCTTGATAAAATTCATCGCTTGTAAATGCATATGTATAATTGTCTATCCCTACATAATTATAAGTCGGGCTAATATAATCCCAATCTGTAAGACTCAGCCACAAAGAAACAATCATCGGAACAAACCAAAAAACAATTAATGGAATCATGGGAATGCCAAGGAAAATAAATATCTTTCCTGCCTTTTTCATCCGGCTCATACATCCACCTTCTCCCTGTCAAACAGCGCCTTCCCTGTGTTTGCATCAAAAAGATGGACCATGTCTATATTCACCTTCAAAGACACCAGGTCATTGACAGCTACTTTCTCACTTGGTTCTACACGGATTACTATTTCTTTTCCATCTGCATTTCCATGGATATGTAAATCTGCACCCATCATTTCTACATGATTAACTAGCATATTAATTCCGGTATCTTCATCCGTAATATCAATGTCTTCTGAGCGGATACCGATATCAACCTTTTCCATATCACTCATTGTTTGTGAATGGTCTCCTAGCACTATCCCGGAATCCAATATTAATTGATTTCCTTTAACTGATCCTTCCAGGAAATTCATCGGTGGGGACCCCATAAATTCAGCAACAAATTTTGACTGTGGATAATTGTACACTTGTTCAGGTGTACCAATCTGTACGATATGTCCATCACTGAGGACAACAATCCTAGAAGCCATTGTCATTGCCTCCGTTTGATCATGTGTCACATAAATTGTTGTGGTGCCCAGTCGCCTGTGCAAATTGATAATCTCTTTCCGCATTTGAATACGTAACTTAGCATCCAAATTGGATAATGGTTCGTCCATTAGAAAAATATGAGCATCCCGTACTATAGCCCTGCCTAGCGCTACTCTCTGACGCTGCCCGCCGGAAAGGTCTTTCGGTTTCCGCTTCAAATACTTCGTTAAACCAAGAATCTCCGCCGCTTGTTCCACATGTTCTTTGATATAACTGCGCTTGTACTTTTTCATTTTCAAACCAAATGCAATATTATCGAATACGTTGTAATGTGGAAACAAGGCATAGTTTTGAAATACCATGGCAATATCTCGATCTTTCGCTTGAACATCATTAACTAACTTGCCATCCATCCAGAGCTCACCACTTGTAATACTTTCAAGTCCCGCTATCATTCGCAGCGTAGTTGACTTTCCACAACCAGAGGGACCGACAAATACGATAAATTCATTTTCTTCAATATCCAAATTAAAATCATGAATGATCTCTTCACCTTTTTTATCATACTTCTTTTTAATGTTTTTCATTTTAATTTTAGACACGTATTCGTCTCACCTTTCTAATTCTTTCTATTCTTCTAAATAACATTTCATCACTGTTCGTTCTCTTTCTATTAAGATATCATTGCGAAATATGATGACATTCTATATCCGGAAATGATCAGTCTTCTTCCAGTGAGATAGTTTCATATGTATGGATCAAATGATCTGCATGTAAGAAGTGATCTGTTTCATTAGACTCTTGAATAATACCAATATTCGCTTTTGATCCAATATTATTACCAAAAATCATATCCCCATCGGAATCCCCGATAACTATAGAACGTCGAGGATCTAGCCCCATTTTTTCGCATGCTATTTCAGCTGCGTCAGGAAAAGGTTTTCCTCGGCTCACTTGATCACCACCAATAACAGCTGTAAAAAAAGAATAAATTTCTAATGTTTTGAGATGTTGTACGGCATGACTATAATCATCAGAAGTCACTACCCCTAGTTTCAACTGATGATGCCGACAACTTTTCAAAAAGCGAATCAAACCTGGTACCTCTTTCACTCGATCCTTCCAGCTGTCTTTTTTATTTACCTTTGTAAATACATTTGTGACCAGTGCAAAAGCAATGTTCCAAGGTATATTATGTTGATAGAGTTGATGAGCTAATATAGCTATTAAATCTTGCGTTGTGCCGATTGCCAGAGGACCTTTCACATTCCAATTTCCAGTCTCCCAATCTACTCCAATTGAAGCAGACAGTTGCTTTTCTTGTTCAGCACCTATTTTTATTTCAGAACAAATATGGCGAATGATGTCTTTAGACCAATCAATCCATAACGAACGGAAATCCAGAAGCGTGCCATCTTTATCAAAAAGAATACCATCTACATCATAACTTTCCTGGTCTATACATATCTGAGCCACTTTTTCACCCCCAAAAAAAGTTAATAAACAATTTTACTTTTATTCAGTCACTTAATAATATTAAATATTAATTTAATGCATTTAACAAATCTTACATGCTTACACTATCGAAGCCTCCAACCAATGTCAAGCGGCCTTTTTTGTGAAAAGTCTTTATCTCTCTTAAGTTTACAGTATCCTTGAGTAAGCGTTATCTATATCATGATATACTAAGATACAGATAGTTATTTAGCTTAAATCACCATATTACAGCCCTTTTTAGTCTTTAATAGCTTAATTTGAATGAATTCTATTTTTAAATTCTTTGATTTTTTTATAATTGTAACAGAAATATCCTTCCCACCTTCTTTTAATATTTCCCCTTCCAATTGGCATTTACTGAAGGATTGAAACTCTTTATAGGAATTAACCCAGTTTCTGACTTGGCTTTTATCTGGAACACTATGTTTCTTTGCCAATAGTCCATGCCCTAAAGACCCCTCTTTGACTTTTTTATTTCATCATGGTAGATTATATCTATTCTTAATGTTAAATTTATATTTAATTAAATTAATATTATAAACAATACATCGATGGTAAATGGGAAACCGCTGACTCTAGCGCTGTCCGTTCCATCATAAATCCTTTTTAATCAGGAAGTGATTGAGGTCGTTACAGAAATCGCTGAAACAGATACTCAAGATGCTATTGCTTCTGTAAGAAAAGTATTTGATACTGACGAGTGAAGTACACTTCCTACGATTGAGCGTGCAAAAATGTTACGTAACATAGCAGATTTAATCGTACACGATCAAGAGGATTTAGCCGAACTCGAACTGGACTGGAAGAGTATCAAGAACAGAAGCATATCTTTACGAATCCGCTATCTGAACAACTGAATTGGTTTGGAGCTTCTGGATAAAATATGCGACCATTTCATCTGAACCAACAGCCACAGCTGTCAAAATATCATTACAAAAGTCAAGGAGTGGTTTTATGAAGAAGAATATAATTCTATGCGGACTATTCACGATTATATCTATTTTTTTATTTTCATCTCGTTCAAGAGAGGCAGTCTCCAAACAGATAAATGGAGATACAGTAAACAAAATGTATGAACTAAAGAACGTTTTAACCGATTGGAAAAAGAATCAAAATCAATATAAATAAAGGAAAACTAACACTATAAGACAATTACATTCCTTTTTTAAATAAAGATGGTGTAGTGTGTATGGAGGATAAAAGTATGAAGAAACATTATGATTATATTATAGTAGGTGGAGGAAGTGCAGGATCTGTACTTGGAAACCGATTAAGCGAAGACAGCACGAAAAGCGTTCTTATTTTGGAAGCAGGGAGAAGTGACTACCCTTGGGATCCATTTATCCAAATGCCAGCAGCTTTAATGTTCCCTGCAGGTAATCCTTTATATGATTGGGGTTATAAATCTGATCCCGAGCCGTATATGAATAACAGACGGATTGCACATGCCCGTGGAAAAGTATTAGGTGGATCAAGCTCGATTAACGGGATGATTTACCAACGGGGAAATCCAATAGACTATGAACGTTGGGGTGCTGATAAAGGAATGGAAACATGGGACTATGCACATGTCCTTCCATATTTTAAAAAATTAGAAAATGCAATTGACTCGCCTGGTGACAAATTCCGAGGACATGATGGCCCGATTAAATTAACCAGGGGTCCGGCTACTAATCCTCTATTTAATGCGTTCTTTGAAGCTGGAGTGGAAGCTGGTTATTCCTACACATCTGATGTGAACAGTTATAAACAAGAGGGATTTGGTCCATTCGATCGTCATATTTATAATGGGAAAAGACTATCCACTTCACATGCTTATTTAGATCCAGTGAAAAAGCGAGACAATCTGGATATTGAAACACTAGCTTTTGTCACAAAAATAAATTTTGAAGGAACAAAGGCAAAAAGTGTTACATACCGGAGAGGGAAAGAATTAAAAGAAGTATATGGCGAGGAAATTGTACTTGCAGGCGGAGCTATCAATACACCTCAATTATTACAATTATCAGGTGTTGGGGATGCAGAATTCCTTAAAGAACTAAATATTGATCCGGTCGTTCATCTCCCAGGTGTAGGAGAAAACTTACAAGACCATTTAGAAGTATATATACAGCACGCATGCCCATTACCGGTTTCGGAGCAACCAAGCTTAAATAAACTAAAAATGCCGTGGATTGGCTTGCAATGGATGTTACAACGTAAAGGACCAGCAGCAAGCAGTCATTTCGAAGGCGGCGGATTCATTCGCTCAAATGAAGATTGTACTTATCCGAATTTAATGTATCATTTCTTGCCCCTAGCTGTACGTTATGATGGTAAAAAGGCAGATACAGAACATGGATTCCAAGTCCATGTTGGTCCAATGTACTCAGATAGTCGTGGATCACTCAAAATTAAATCTAAAGACCCTGCACAGCATCCTAGTATGGTGTATAACTATCTCTCTACTGATCAAGATCGCAGAGAGTGGGTGGAAGCTATCAAGATTACACGAGAAATAATTTCTCAACCAGCTCTAGCACCATATAATACTGGTGAGATTTCTCCAGGATCAGCCGTACAAACAGACGAAGAAATTTTAGATTGGGTTCGAAACGATGCAGAAACAGCACTTCATCCATGCGGAACAGCAAAGATGGGAGATGTGTCTGACCCTATGTCTGTAGTAGATCCGAACACAATGAAAGTACATGGGTTAGAAAACGTAAGAGTAGTAGATGCATCTGCAATGCCATACGTCACAAATGGAAATATACACGCACCAGTGCTCATGCTGGCTGAGAGAGCAGCCGACCTGATTCTTGGACGCAAACCACTAGAGGCTTTACACTTTGAATATTATCAGCACGATTCAAAGGCGGGCAATCCATAAAAAACGGGAAACCTTTTAAAAGATACATCTTCAAAAAATGGCGAAGAAAGTAACATAAAACCTTTTTATAGAATTTTGTATGCACAATATCTTTTATCATTATTTTGGATATACAAAACAGATATAAAAACTGAATGTAAATTCGAATCTTGCACCCTTTTTTCCGTGTCACGCAAGAGGTCGTCGGTTCAAGCCCGATATTCTTCACTAGTAGAAACACCTATACATCAACATGTATAGGTGTTTTTCATTTTCATCATATCCATTAAAAGTAAAAAGAGCACAAATCAGGCACAAAAACATGTTGTAATCGATGAGAATCTATTAACAGGCATGATAAACTATTACAAAATACTCATTGTTAGTTTTCAAAATTTATACCATAAAAAAAGCATCATTGATATTCTGATGCTTTAACTCTATTAACGTTTTGGGAAATACAAGCATAGGTTTCATGCATAATCAGTCCTTCTCAATCCCCTTACATCAAGGTTTGAATATACAGAAAAGGGATACAAGAGGATAGGTATTGACTGAGATGCATATCATTTGCAACAATTCACATCATGCGATAGTTGTTAGTTAGATACAAACTACATAATAAATCATGTGAACACCTTAATTAGTATTATCTCTCTTCGAAATAACAAATTCTATCCTGAAGAACGGATACTAAGTTTTTTCTTCTACAATCGCGCCCGATCGTATAGTTTTTATTTATCTATTATGTCTTCTAAAACTTCTATAATACGGTCGTTTTGATTCTTTCTATTTCTTTTATTCTATCGCCACTTCCTTCAGGATAGAGTTCTCATTTTCATTGAAATTAAAACTCTTACAATAGAAACACTTCTTTCAACGCCCCATTTGATCCAATCCGATTACAATAAAAATCATAATCGCATCAATAAGGGCTAGGATTGCAGGTATTTTCCCAACCACGGATCCAAACCATATGGTAAATATAGCTGTTAAAATGGCAAGAACACCCAAAATGATAAAAAGAATACCAATCCTGTTGCCCAGTTTTTCGTTATTAACCGGTTCTCACGTAAAGTGCTTATTTTATAAAAAAATTTAGTAAGAATGATTTAATTAGGACGACTTTTCGACTGTGCAAAAACCACATTGTAATTAGTGTTAATCGTGGTTCGTGTACGAATAAAAATAATTATATTCACAGCCGATAAAACTATGAAGCCGGCAAGTCCAGTCAAACCGTTGAGCAATTCTGGATTCCCACCAGCTACGATCATAATACCGAGGGAAGCACTACCATTGATAACGCCATGAAAAAATGCAGCCGGAAAGACGGAACGTGATTTAATTGTAATAAAAGATAAAATCGGTGACATAAGCATACTA
>Ga0079225_10001564_pt1 | contig 12896 bp, 10 predicted proteins | sample Poulit2012_FD_76344 | JGI IMG/M metagenome (GOLD analysis project Ga0079225, IMG submission 76344) | Agricultural soil microbial communities from Georgia to study Nitrogen management - Poultry litter 2012 | ecosystem: Environmental > Terrestrial > Soil > Agricultural land | place: USA: Georgia...
AGACTAATTAAGGATATAAAGCTAAGACAAGCTATTACGAGTAGTGTGAAAATCTAAAGTATATTATGAAGGTAGGAAAAACCATGCATATAAGTGGAATTCAAATTAAAAACTTTAAAAAGCTAAAAGATGTGACTGTTCCATTAAACAAGGATCAGAGTATATTTGTTGGGTCGAATAATAGCGGGAAGACATCAGCTTTTGAAGCAATATCTAAATTTCTTAAGAAGGAACGAAACGAGAGCAAAAGAAAGTTCAGTGTATACGACTTCACGATATATAATTGGAATAGAATCAATGAGTTGTTAAATGAGCTACAGAGTATTAAGACAAAAATATCCACAGAGAAGGATGTTCACAATCTTTTAGAAGAATCTTATGAAAAGCAAAAGGAATTAGAAAGTCTGTTTCCATCACTTAAGATAGTTATTGATGTTGAGGAAGATGAATTATATAGGGCTATTGATTTGATCCCTAGATTAGATAATGATATTAGTCAGGTAGCAGTTTATCAACGTTTTGAACCAGAAAATTATGAAGAACTTTTTGAAAGATATAGAAAGGCTTGTGAAGAGGCAGAAAAAATGAAAGAGTTATTACATGGTTTATATAATGACAAAGAGGAAAATATCGATAAAGTTAAGGAAAGTATATGGCCAAAAAGCTTCCGAGATTTTCTGGAAAGGGATGGTAATCTACACCGTTATTTCACTATAAGATACTATTTGGCGAATCCTTCTTTAGAAGAGAACGAATTCCTTCATGATGAAGTAAATGAATTTAGCACTGATCCACTAGCTAATATAATAGAGGTAGATGAAATTAATGCGCAACGTGGTCTCACGGATGATGAAAATAATAGTGAATTCAAAGTAAGCAAGAGGATATCCAGCCAATTTTCAAGGTACCATAAAAGATTTAATGAGAATATTGAAGATCCTGTTGAACATGATGGAACGTTAACATATGCAAAATATTATGCAGAACAAACGATAGGAAGTAATTTAAAAAGTTCATTAACGGATCTAATTACCCCGCTTGAATCGTTAGGTTATCCTGCATTTGGGAGTCCTAACATAGATGTTGAACCTGTAATCGATATTATAAAAACGATTGAGAATGAGGGGAACATTTTATTTAACCCACATAACAGTAGCGATAAAGATTTTCTTTTACCGGAAAGCAGCAATGGACTAGGTTTTCAAAATTTAATATACATCTTTTTAAAGCTTCAGTATTTTTGTCACAGTAGATTAGATGTTGAGCCAGAGCAGGATGTTAAGCCTTTACATATTATCTTAATAGAAGAACCTGAAGCACATTTACACGCTCAAGCCCAGAAGGTTTTTATTAAGAAAGCCATTGAGATAATCACACAAGATCAACCTGATGCATTACATTCTCAATTATTTTTAAGTACACATTCTTCCCATGTAGCAAGTGAGTCGGAGTTTAATAATCTATTGTATTTTAAACGAGAAGTAGATGAAAACAACCATATTGCGGATGTTGTTCATCTCAGTAATGTATATCTGGATCCAAATTTTAATTATGATAGACAATTTAAAAAAGATAAAGAAGATGAACAGAAATTGAGAAATGAAGGGGCTAATGAGCGGTTTGTAAAGAAGTATTTGGAAGTTGCCGAGCATGATCTGTTTTTTGCTGATGCTATAATTTTAATAGAAGGTAGTGCGGAAAGGATATTACTTCCACAGATGCTTAAAAACTACTCTAATTATTTAAGTAGCAAATACATTACGTTTTTTGAAGTGGGAGGGGCTTATGGACATCTGTTCTTTCCATGGTTAAGAGCTTTAGAGAGGCCGACACTTATTATTACAGATATAGATACTGTTGATATAAATAAAGAAAAGAAAAAAACACATACCACTACCCACATGAATAAAGTTACTAAAAATCCAACTATTGGAGAGTGGTTCAAAGATAGTAATGTAAGTATTAAGCAACTTGTGACATGTGGAAGGGAATGTAAGGAACAAAAAAATATGAGAATCACATATCAATATAAAAATTATGGAGAAAATAACGAAGAGGCATATTCAAGAACTTTTGAAGATGATTTTGCTTTAACAAACAGAGTCTTTTTTAAGAATATGGAAAAAGCAAAGGGATTGGCTAAGAAATATAAAACAACTTTTAATAGTGCCGGCACTGTAGATGAATCACTAACGAAGGAATTGTTTGAATCTACAGATAGTACAAAGTCCTCTTTTGCACTTGATATTTTATTTAATGAATTAGAACAGGGCACTACAGAAATACCTGTCTATATTAAAGATGGATTGGATTGGTTAGAAGAGCAACTTAGGAAAGAGAGCGAGACAAGTGGTGATATGAGTGAAGCGTGAAGAAGATGAGCGAACTAACCAACAGTTAAATGAATATGTTTCACTAGATAATCTCCAAAGTTTCTTTCTTATGGCAGGTGCTGGATCTGGGAAGACTCGTTCATTAGTAAGTATGCTTGAACACCTTAAAAGAGAATGGAGAAAAAACCTCAAAGATACTGGAAGAAAGATTGCTGTTATCACATTTACAAAAGCAGCAAGTGAAGAGATACAGGCAAGAATAAGCTATGATTCTACATTTCATATTTCAACTATTCATAGTTTTTCCTGGGAAATGATAAGGCATTTTCAGAAGGATATAAAAGAGTATTTAATCCAATACTGTGAAGAAAAATTACGTGAGCTCAGCACTAAAAAGGAAACAGATAAGCAGAAAAGAGAGATTGAAAAATATACTAAAAAACTAATGAAGTCAAAAGAAGCAACTAAGTTTAATTATTCCCCAGATACAAATATAACACAATGGGGATACCTATCCCATTCTGAAGTCATAAAAATAATGACTGACTTACTGAAAAACAATTCTTCCTTTGCAAAAATTTTGATTCAAAAATATCCTGTATTACTAATAGATGAATGCCAAGACACGAATAAAAACTTGTTGACGTATTTAATTGAAATAGAAGCAAACCATGATAATTTCTGTTTGGGTCTTATTGGAGATATGATGCAAAGGGTATATACAGGAGGACTGGAAGATCTTCAAAAACGGGTAGCTCATTGGGGGAATTCCCCAAAAAAGGAAATGAATTGGCGGTGTCAAAAAAGGATTGTTGATTTTATAAATGAATTAAGAAAAGAAACAGATGAATTACAACAGTATCAAAATAAAGAAAAAAATGCTGGAATTTTAAGAACGTATATTATTAAGGAAAAAGATAACGATCAAGAACGTAAAGATTTAGAGAATAAAATAAGGGAACACTTTAGCAAAGAAATTGATGAAAATGCAGCAATAACTACGTTGATTTTGGAACACAAAATGGCAGCTAGAAGAAATGGCTTTTCGAATATATATCTTGCTTTAGATAATAGTGACACTAAGGATGCTGTGAAAGATGGCACTGGTAAAGAAATGAAATGTGTTAAAGAATTGGTTATTCCATTCATCCAAGCGATGAAAGCACCAGGAGAATTTGAATTGCTAAGGATTTTTAGGAAAGAAAAAGTATTTGAAACTATGATTAGCATTCAAAAAATCGGTGAATTAAAGCAAAAGATTGACAATATACGCCCCAAAATAAATGAACAAACCACACTTCGAGAAGCGGTTAATTATATAAAAGAATTAAATGTTACGGAATTACCTGATGCATTTCTCTTTCCTGATGAAGAGAATTCAAAAACAATGAATTGGCAAGAGGCAATGAATGAAACATTAGACGAATTTAAAAGTTACTTTGACTATAAGGATGAACAATCTCCTTATTTTACCCAGCAAGGTTCAAAGGGTTTGGAATACGATTACGTAATGGTCATTATGAATGATAATGAATCGAGAGGTAGAATGTTTAGTTATGGGAAACTATCTGGCACAACACCACCTACTGCTACTGATTTAAGGAACATGAATGAAGGAAAGGACAATTCTATAGAACGAACCAAGCGTCTGCTCTACGTTGCAGCCAGTCGAGCAAAAGAAAGTTTGGGACTAGTGATTTATTCTTCAAATGTTGATAGAACAAAAGAATATTTTATGAAAAACGGCTTGGTAAAAGATTGTGAGATAATAACGGAAAGAGATCTGTAGTCGGCTAAGAACAGTTCTTAGATATGTTAAAAGGTTTAAAAAGAGATCGTAATTTCCGTCTTTGTTTTGTTCTGAATTTCACTCATTGCTCGAGAACACTATATTTTATTAGATATATGTGATGATTTTATTGACATGATATTCAGCGATTATAAAAAATACAAGGATCGAGTTTAAGATGTCTATCAGTTCTTAGATCTTATTGTAAATTGTCGAATGTGAAGTTAATGAGTGTTGCAGACAAAGTAAGCTGGGTGTACAGAGGTTTGAGCCACTATTTGAGATCATTAGTGATTACCTGTCCCTTCCAATAATAAAACACCACCAAAGAGTGGCACTATTATAACAATTGAAACCATTAAAGTTAGTCTCCACACAAATAGCATTTATTACATGGCAGTTCAAATAAATTTACATAGAGGGAAGGTAACGTTTTGATAAAAGATAAATATTACGAAATTGCACTAAATTCAAGCACAAATCAAATATTGAATGAATTAAAAAACATAAAAGAATCCTCAGAGGAAAAGAAAAATGAAATTAGACGCAGGTGGATATGGGAATTAATTCAAAATGCTTCTGATTGTACGCCTAGAGGCAGTTCGATTAACATATCTTTAGAAATTACGGAAGATAGAATTTCCTTCAGTCACGATGGAACGCCTTTTTCATATGAAAATCTACTATCGTTAATAACTCAGGTTTCTATAAAACAACAATCTGAAGAAAAATTGACAGGAAAATTCGGTACGGGATTTATGTCTACTTTTTTATTATCGGAGATTGTGGAGATCGAAGGAAGTTTTATTCGTGAAGATGGTACCTGGACTGATATGAATTTTACTATTGACCGTACTAATGGAGACTATCGCCATATTAGAAGTAAAACAGAAGAAATGTTAAGTAAGTTGGAATATTTAAATCGTAGCACTAACGAAGTTGTGGAGAAAATAAATAAAACAAAGTTCATTTACAATCTTAACGGAACCCCTGAATCAATAGCAGCGGTAAAACAAGGCGCAGAAGATTTGCAAACAACATTACCCTATCTTTTAGCATTTAACGAAAACATTCATTCCATAAATTATAATGGTGAGACTTATGAAAGAGAAAATACCATTCATCTACCTGCTCCGCTGAACAGCAATATTTCTGCGTTAAAAACTGACAATGTTGATAATGAAAATCGGAAGTATTTATTTTTTTTAACACAAAAAGACGTAACAATCGCTTGCCCTGTGAAATATAACTTCGAGAATGGCTTATTTACGTTTCTAACTATTCCTGAGAACATGCCAAAGTTATTTTGTGATTTCCCATTAATCGGAAGTGAAGAATACGCCTTTCCTATTATTGTGAATTCTGACCTTTTTGACGTTGAAATAGATCGCGACGCAATAAGAGATGGTAATGCAGATAATAAAAGGATAATCGAAGAGGCGGTTTCTTTATATAAAAAATTAATAGATTATTGCACAGAAAAAGTTAATACTAGAAATGAATTCAATATATGTTTATTGGAAAAACGTCAATATTCTGGTCTACAAAAGTATTGCTATGATGAAATAAAAGGTTATATAGAGAAAAAGCCCCTTGTACCGATAAACAACCCCTCTTATGATTACGAAAGAATGTCTTATTTAAACGATTCTGGACTCACTCAAATCTATCTGCCAAAAGCCAAAAAGGAAGATAATGATATATTGTTTTGGAATTTATACACCGATGGAGGATACATTAATATCCCTACAATAGAAACCTTCTTGGGTTGGAGAAAGGTTTTTGGTGGCAATTTTTATTTGAAAATATTCAATTCGATGTTCAAAAATAATAATATTACCGAATTAAATGGATATTTCAATGACGAAAAAAAGACGTGTGAGTGGTTAGATAAGTTTTATTCATTATGGGTTGATGATGAAGGTATGGATCAGGTAATTGAATCTGCATTTGTTCCTACGCAAGATAAAAACTTTAATCTTATAAATAATGTTTTTTACGATTTAAATATTAACGATGAATTAAAGGGAGTTTTATTTGAGTTAGACTCCTCTTATAAAAAGAAGCTGTTAGACCGTAATATTTCTGCTTTTGATTCTTACTATCAAAAAACAAAAAGGAATCAAAAAGATACAAAGTCCTGTGCTAAAGCAATCGAAATTAAAGTGACTAATATTCTTTCAGAAGAGACCGTTAATCAAGCAAAGCGAAAAAATGAAGTACAATGTACCTTTAATAAACTGACCGACATCTTTTTAAAGAAACCTGGGTTATCTGAAGAAATTTTCCCTAAATTTTTCCCTAAAAGAATGCTGTTATCTTCACCTGAAGAAACTTTACGAAGAATGACAATTGCCGAAAAGGTTGAGCGAAAGGGGATAGATATAGAAGGTTTAGATGAACTCTTAAACAACCATCAACAAATCAAAAATATTTTAGATAACCCTCAATTAAATATCGAACAAATAAGGGAATTATTAAAGCATGTTGTAACAACGACACCAGAAATGCGAAATCATTTCGAGACTTTGTTAGCAAGAAGCGTTTCGAATGTCTATAATTATTTGAAGGAATCTCCAAGATATTGCCTACCAAAAACCTTAGAAGAATGGCAAGCTAACCAATATACAGAAACGATCTTCCCTATTAAAAAAGATGAAAAGGAACTCACAATTGTTATTCGTCCAACTGATGGCGACCAAATTATTTTCTATGGTGAAGGAGAATTAGAAATTCTTGATAGTACTGAGTATGAGTTGTGGACAGATAACGGTACTGAGCAAAAGATTATAACATTGGGTGAACTTCTCAAAACAACCGGTATCACAAGGATTCCTCTTAGAAAATTATAAAAGTCTGAGGTGCAACAATATTGAGAACAAAAGATGAAATTATACAAGCTATAAGAAATAACGACAGAAATAACAAAATATATATACACCCTACTTTAACTCCTGAAAAAGCAGCTAAATATATTTCTGCTTTTTCAAATGAAAGTGGTGGTGATATTATTTTGGGTATACACGATGATGGCAGAACGCTGAGAGTTAAAAATTATGCAGTTCCCTTCCAACTAGAAAAGGGACTAGAATTTTTAAATATTAATGTAAACTGTATATTTGTACCTTTTCAATTTGAAGGCAAGAGACTTTTTTATATTTCCATTGATAAATCAATGGATTTAGTCAAAGCCAATGATATTCCTTTTATAATTAACCAGGATGGAGAGTTGGAAAAAATGAAAATTAAAACCGTATTCCTTTCTTATTGTCATGATGATGCAGACCTTGCAAATATTGTTGAGAAGAGTTTAAATAAGCATGATGATATTAGCATAAGTAGAGACATAAACATAACTCAATACAGAGACGATTTGGATGAATACATGAAAACAATTAGAAATCATGATTTTGTTGTTTCTATTGTAACTAGTAAATATTTAAAATCTTTAGACTGTATGTATGAAATTACAGAGTTGATGAAGGACCCTGATTTTTATGACAAGTTATTATTCATTATCGTTAACAAAGATGACGCTAAGTATTATAAGGAACAGAATATATATCATGATTTTGAAGCAGGTATTTATGATTTTAGTAAGCGTTTATCATACATCACGTACTGGAAAAATAAAGGGGAAGAAATGGAGAAGAGCCTTAAAAGTGCAGACCTTCCTTCCGAAATGATTGCCGAATTTGCACTTGAAAAGAGAAAGTTGGTATCTGTAATCCCCTCAACAAGTATCTTTATGAGCTTATTGAAAAGGAAAATAGGCAGGACATTTAAAAACATTAAAAAAAATGACTTCAAAGAAATTTTAGATGTAATTAAAGATTGATTTTCGTGGATATACCTCACTTTTAATCTTGAATGTAGATTTTAAATAGAGTAGATAGGTGGTAAGTCTTGTGACAATCACTGGTAAAAAAAGATGACAGAAGTGGTACATCCTTATGGCCTCAATCACCCATCTTTGAAGATGCAGCTGAATCATAAGGTAGTGAGTATAAAGGACATAAAAGCGGAACCCATGGCCAATATGGCATTTACTCATTTAACGGTAATAAGATCATTACCTCATCTGGTGGTGGCGCACTTATTTCCAATGATGAAGAAGCCTTAAAGCAAGCAAGATTTCTAGCAATGCAAGCCCGGGATCCAGCGCCTCATTATCAACGTAAGGAGGTCTATAATCGATATTACGAAGCATTCCATATACCTGGCATTGAATTTCAACCTGAATTGCCTGGAACAAAGTCTAATCGATGGTTAACAGCACTGAGAGTTTATCTAGCACAGACAGGTGTTTTAAGCCTTGAAATTATTGAGAAATCTGGAGAAGATAATGTCGAAGCACGTCCCGTCTGGAAACCAATGCACTTGCAACCGTTATTTGAAAGAGTCACATATTATCTGCATGAAGACTGATTCATACAATCAACTATTCAAGGACTCATGATACGAATTAAAGCAAAAGGGATCGAAAGTCATCGTGTACGAGCGGGTTATGACTGAAGATGAGTTTTATAAATCAAGAGCTATCAGGGATTTTGAGGAATTTAAAAAGGTTCCAGACGTAGTCGAGGCAAACAGATTATCTAATGACTTACGTGATGCGAAAAATAAGGTGATACGCGGGATTTGTTTAGTAGGGATTAGGAAGAATTCATATGTATAGGTAAATATCAATGAATTCTATGATATGAGTCTTAAAAATACCGGTTTGGAGCATTTAAATCCTATGAGAAACTCGCCTTTACTAAAAGTGATGATTCTGACAAGGATAGTCTCATGAAGATCTTTGAAGAGCACAAGTCTTATCGGGTGCTAGACTTAGCTGCCCAAGTAGGTCTACGCTATTCAATTAAAAATCCGGAAGTTATTATATATCCAAGCAATATCATTTGATTCTAAAATAACCTAGAAGCTTGGAGACACGGGCCAGTAGACCACCCTGTCTATGCATCTACCAAGACATCAAATGAATTAATGGCTTATACATATAGTCACTTATATAATATACTAGCCACAGGACTTCGCTTCCATACCATTTACGGACCAATGGATAAACCAGATATGGCATATTTCGGATTTACAAATAAGTACATTGCTGATGAATCAATTAAGATCTTTAACAATGGTGATTTTGAAAATGATCTTTATCGTGATTTTAGTATATGGGTGATATTGTACAAGGAATTGAATGGTTGTTAAGTACCCCGCCTGTTGGCAATGTAGAGCACAAACTGTTTAATCCGGGAACAAGCGTACGGGGCGCATGACGTTTATTGGTATTATGGAGCAAACATTGAGCAATGCAACGGGGCACAAAATAGAATGGTAGCGCAGGGTCTCTAAGTATAATAAAAAGTAAATGAGATTTAATGATATCATTTTTTATGGATCTTTATTATACTATATATAAGCATTAGAAAGTTAGTATAGGGAGTTTTCGGCCCGTACCTTTTGATAATATTAATCAACCTAGGATTAATGATACTGCCTAACCTAGCCTTATAGGCTGGTGACATGTAAAATATCACAAGCTCAGAAATTAGGCGCAATTAAATGTGTATTGCTTCAGAATAAATGTCTCATTTTTTGAATCCTGTGTGATAAAACATTAAAACTTATCTATTTATAAAAAAACCAAAAAATAATAGTAAAGAATGTATCTTACTGTTCTCAAAACTTTTAGTACTAAAGGTACCTGTAGATGACATTTTAAAAGTCAGCGGTTCTTGGGCGTTATTTCTCAAACTGTGAAAACAAAGCTTTTACAACCTGCTATTACCTGTTGTAAGAGGATTTATTGACTTTAATTTACGACTTATAGGGGGATGATGTTAATGGGTGTTAATAGAGTCGCAGATTATTTCATTTATAAAAGTCAGTACGACTCAAACATTAATTTTACAATTACACCATTAAAGCTGCAGAAATTATTATATTATAGTCAAGCATGGACTCTAGCACTCACTGGAGAATCCTTATTTGAGGATGATATTCAAGCATGGGTACATGGCCCGGTTATCAGAAGTATTTATGACAAATATAAAAAATATGGGTATAATCAAATTAGAAAAGAGATCAAATCAGAATCAAACTTTGATAGTAGGATAAACGCTATACTTGAGTTTGTATGGAGTTCGTATGGCCATATGGATGCTAAGGAATTAGAAAAGCAAACACATTCTGAAGAACCTTGGATAACTACAAGGGGTGATTTGCCACCTACTGTTTCTTCTAATAAGGTCATCAAACATTGTTTAATGGAAAGCTATTATAAAAATGAGTATATTGATTTTGAGGAATAAATATTTTGTTCAAATTTTATAGCATCTTATATACTTATCTAAAGTTCTGCAATGACTTTTTCAAAAAACGTTATGTTTTTTCCACGTTTATAATTGTTATGTTATCTGTGCTAGCACCTATTATATATACAGGGATCTTATCACCTATAATTACGTGGAATTCCATATTATGCATAGAGATTTTACTCACATTAATAAGTGCAACTGTTATAACTCCATACATAGGAAGTTTAATTACTATTTCCATTACAAGTATACCTATTTTATCGGCCTTGTATTACTTCGTCTATAAGGAGCAAAGTAATATATCATTAAGGAATCAAAATTCACCGGCCCTAGCTGTTTTTTTAATGTTTACACTTAATATTATAATAAATAGCATTATTCTCCTCATTTTGGAAGATAGAGAAAGCTATAAAGACTTTTATGAGCCTTTAGCAATCTTCATATTAATATATGTAATTGTATCTCTAATAAGCTTAATATCATTCATTGTTAGTTCTATAGATTCATTAAATATAGAAAAACAATTTAAAAAATCCTGGAGGAATATTTTATCAAGAACAAATAGGGCATATTTCATTAAAAATGAACGGATATCGAACTTGATTTATGAAGATTTACATAAAAGCTATGAATCAATTTTTCAGTCTCTTGAGCACACAATCAAAAATAAGATGGGAAAAGTTACATCAGATGAAATAAAGATATATGGTAGATCACTAGAAAAAGTAATGGAAGGCTCTCCAAAAAAGGCATTTATAAAGAACCCAGTAATATACCCAGTTAAACTCTATAATATTAATAGTAATGAGTATGTTTTAATTTATAATTCAATAATTAGAAATACAGGGATTATATTACTTAAATTAAATAGTAACTTTAAGCCAGAATATAATACACTTATAAGTATTTTAAAGTCACTAGAACCTAATAAGGTTAAAGGATTGTACCCGGGTTATTTTTCAGGTTTAAAAGATATTGCAACAAATAGTTTATTACTATCTGATTCAGCCAACTTTAATGAAATGATAAATTTATTAGAGTCATTTTTCGATTCAGAAACAAATGATAAAACATTGATCGGTATTTTAATGATTTATCAAGCACTATTAAAGGTATCTGTTCAGCGAAACGACATTTCTAAAATAACGAAATTAACATACTCACTATATTTTATCAGAGAGAAAAACATTGAAAGTAAAATAATAAAAGTCTCGGAAATCGCGCAACTTATTACAAACAATTTCCCGCATTTATTAGGTGAAGTCACAGAAGAATCTGAACTAATCCAAAACTTAGTAAAAAAGGAGTCAATTGACAATAAAAAACGATCTGCTGAGGCAGATGAAATTTACCCTGAATTATCACTTTTTATTTTGTTCCAAACTCTATTTAAAGCAATAGAACTAGGTAATAATGCTTCCGTTGGATTATTAATAAAAAGAATATCAACAGATTATACAGGCGATGAAATTAGTAAATTAATAAGGAGATTTAATAAATATAAAGGCGATATAAAGCCGGCTTTTAAAGAGCGCGCAGAATTTAAGGAATACAATGATTTAATTACTGACTTTTCCATTAATCAAAACTCCTATGACTATTGTTTTCAAAAGTTGATATTTTTAATATATGGGCAACAAGCAACAATAAAGAGGGAGAAATTAGAATTTACAAAATCATACTTAAGTCCAGTCCAAGCAATTGACTTCACACTATTCTCTATAAACTATTTGGACTATATTTACAAAAAAATTTTAGAAGCAGGAAAGGATTATGGACTATTGTTTGTAAATGACGAGGAATTTATGGGGAATTATCTTGAATATCTCAAAACTGAACTAAATCATATTCCTAAATGAGCGGTAATCGAACCTATCCGCCTATGCGTGGCTTCATCAATATTTCCCGCTATTTAATCAAAGAAATCTCCTACATAATAAATTTGCACGAATGTGCTCCATTATTATGTAGAAGGATGGATTAGCTTTGTCTGATGTGGATCAAAACGTTGTCACAATTGGTTCACTCAGCTAGCTATAATGAGTTGTTTCTCACTGTCGCTCAAGTCGTGCTATTTTTCACTTGTTCTAAACTATATAGGTTATTTTATTATCCCCATCTAAGTGCTTCCTCCCCTTCAATAAGATACTTGCATTCAAATGTGCGTTGCATTTGTTTTTCTAAAGTATGCAGCGAAACGTCTAGGAAGAGTTTTTGATTGTTTTTAAAGTAGATTACCGATTGTGCTTGGTTTCCTGCCTGATCCTTTAAAGCCTTGTCGATTTTTAAGATGTGCTCAAAGGCGATCCAGCAGTTATCGCTGTGTTTAGGTGAATGTGTTGGAAAAAAGTAGAACGCTTTCCGAATGTGAACGGGTATAGGGAGCCTTTGTATAAAATTTGTATGTTGCATAACGGCGCTGCGTCTACTATCATAGTCGGACCAGGCGTC
>Ga0079225_10001566_pt1 | contig 12889 bp, 8 predicted proteins | sample Poulit2012_FD_76344 | JGI IMG/M metagenome (GOLD analysis project Ga0079225, IMG submission 76344) | Agricultural soil microbial communities from Georgia to study Nitrogen management - Poultry litter 2012 | ecosystem: Environmental > Terrestrial > Soil > Agricultural land | place: USA: Georgia...
AAATGGTCTAGAGCCAAACGTTACAATTGGTCCGTTAATCGATATGAATGCTGTTGATAAAGCAGCAAATCATGTTCAAGATGCGGTAGACAAAGGTGCTGAGATCGTTGTCGGTGGACAAAAGTTAACAGACGGTCAATATGCGAAAGGAAACTTTTTCGAACCGACCCTTTTAAAAAATGCGAACGATCAAATGGTTATTTCCTATGAAGAAACATTCGGTCCGGTTGTTCCTGTCTTTACATTTAAGACGGAAGAAGAAGTAATCGAAAGAGCTAACCATAGTCAATACGGTTTAGCATCGTATGTTTTCACGAATGATCTGACAAGGGTTTATAACGTCAGTGAAGCATTAGAATATGGCATTGTTGGTGTGAATGATCCATTACCAACAGTTGCCCAAGCACCCTTTGGTGGTGTTAAGGAATCTGGTGTTGGCCGCGAAGGTGGTCGCCAAGGTATTGAAGATTTCTTAGAGTATAAATATATTTCTATTCAATTAGGTGAGTAAAAAAATATATATGGATGCTCGGGTAATTTTCAACAAAGACTTCCCCCTTTGCCTTTTGTTTAAAAGTTACCCGACATATCCGTTATCAAATACTAAAAAGGATTAAATCGAGGTGAATGTCTTGCAACGTGATCGAAATACATCATACGGGGATGGAGAATTTAGTGAATTTCTTAAAATGGCTTTTAGAAGACATCTCGGCCATAGTGAAGAAGATTACGAAAAACCAGTCATCGGTATTGCTAATACTTTCAGTGAGGTCAACCGTTGTCATGCAAACGTCCAGCCGATCGTTGAGGCGATTAAACAAGGAATCATTATGGAAGGTGGAACACCATTAGAATTCCCAACGATATCCATAGGTGAAATGTTTACAAGTCCGACGACGATGTTATATAGAAATTTAGTTGCTATGGAAACAGAAGAAATGATTATGGCCCAACCATTAGATGGTACTGTTTTAATTAGCGGTTGTGACAAAATGGCACCAGCGCAACTGATGGCAGCAGCTAGTGCTAATAAACCAGCTATATTGATTTCTTCCGGTCCCATGAACAATGGAGAATATAAAGGAAGAACGTTAGGTGCCTGTTCAGATTGTCGTCATTATTGGCAAGAGTATAAAGCTGGCACTATCGATGTAGATGAACTGAATGAAATTAATAAAGAACTCGCCCCGACTGCCGGCCATTGTATGGTCATGGGTTCGGCGAGTACTATCTCATCATGTACAGAAGCTTTAGGCATGATGCTCCCAGGTGGGGCTGCCGCTCCAGCAACAGTTAATGAACGACTACACATGGCAAGAGAAACAGGTCGACAAATCGTTAGACTTGTGAAAGCAGATATTAAACCGTCAGACATTATGACAAAAAAATCTTTTGAAAATGCGATTAGAATTTTAATGGCCATAGGTGGTTCAACAAATGCAGTTATTCATTTAATCGCTATTGCTAAACGATTAAATATCGAGATCGACTTAGATTTATTTGAAGAAATTAGTAAAGAAACACCCTTTATTGCTAACATGCGTCCAGCTGGAAAATACCAAATGGAAGATTTATATCATGCAGGTGGTGTTCCGGTAATTTTGAAAGAATTAGAATCCCAACTGCATTTAGATGAACTGACAGTAACAGGAAAAACAATGCGGGAAAATTTAGCATCTGTTGTTATTGAAGATGCTTATCGTGACGTTGTCAGACCTTTTGACGACCCGCTTCATGAAGATGGTGGAATTGCCGTTTTAAAAGGTAACTTAACACCTAATGGGGCACTTATTAAAACGAAAGCCGTTCTTGACAAAAGGTTACTTTCCCATCGTGGACAAGCGGTTGTTTTCACATCCCTAGAAGATATGGAAGCAAGAGTCAATGACCCCGATTTAGATGTCACTGAAGATAGTGTCTTAATTTTACAAAACGCTGGACCAGTCGGTGCACCAGGTATGCCAGAAGCAGGGATGATTCCTATTCCACAAAAACTGCTGAAAAAGGGCGTTCGAGATATGGTCCGCTTATCCGATTGCCGTATGAGTGGAACTGCCTTTGGAACTGTTATTTTACACGTGTCACCGGAAGCAGCGGTTGGTGGACCGATCGCTATTGTTAAAGATGGAGATTGGATCGAACTAGATGTCGAAAAAGGTACTTTAAACATTGATATTTCCGAAGCGGAACTAGAACAGCGACTTAAACAATGGCAAGCACCACAATATACTGATCGCGGGTATTACTGGCTTTATCGAAAGCATGTTCTACAAGCTGATCAAGGCTGTGACTTTGATTTTATGTTACCGAAAAAAAGTGAATAACCTCAGATCCTATCTAAAATTTTATATATAGGAATCTTTTCATCTACTTTGAAAGGGGTGGTGGAATAAATAATATTTGCACATGAGGTTTTTTATTTACATGATAAAACATACGAAATTTATACAATCGCATCTGAATTTAGGATAAACGTTATTTTTACCTATACATTACAAACTTGTTCTTTTGTATATTTTTCACCGGAATGTAGAAAAAATCTCAAATTATTTTACACAAAATTTTAAGGAGGAATTTATAGTGAAATTTAAAAGTATCTATTTGAAAGCCTTTACACTTCTCGCTGTATTAGTGTTAATTGTCGGTTGTAACAGTTCAGATGATGGTGGAAATAAAGACGATGGAGAAGCAAGTGGATCCGCTTATCCTGAAAGAGAAATTGAAGTTTACGTTCCAGCAAGTGCTGGTGGTTCAACAGACGCAACAGCAAGATTAGCGACTGAATACTTAAAAGATATTTTCGGACAAAACTTTGTCATCGTTAACCAAACAGGTGGTGGCGGTGCAACAGCAGCAGCAACAGTTGATGCAGCAGATGCTGATGGTCATACACTTTTATACTATCATCAAGCTATTGATGCTGGTCATGCGATGAACCAAATTGAACAAAGTACAGGAGATTTTACGGCACTAGGTGTGACAGGTGATGCAAACAGAGTATTAGCTGTTTTACCTGGATCAGGTTGGGAAAACTTAGATGATTTTGTAGCAGAAGCGAAAGAAAACCCAGGTGAACTTAAAGTTGGAGTAGACCTCGGTGCAACAACTCATATGGTTGGTGGAATGCTTGCAGATGCAGCAGATATCGACTTAGACTTTATCGATGTTGGTGATGATGCTGACTTAACCGCTGCATTATTAGGAGAACAAGTAGATATGATCGTCGTTGGTGTTGACTCAGTTACACAAACAGATGAAATTTTATCATTAGCTGTTGTAGGAAATGATCGAGATGATCGTTTACCAGAAATTCCAACAGCCTATGAACAAGGATATGATGTTATCTTCCCACTGACATTTGCATTTTTCGCACCAAAGGATACACCAGATGAAATCGTCCAAGCATGGGAAGAAGCATTAGAAGAATTACAGGGTAACAGTGAATACGTAGAAAAATATGCTGACTTTGGTGTTGCAAGATTTTTAACAAGTGAAGAAACAGCAGCAGAGTTTGAAAAGAGTTCAAAGGATATCGCTAATGTTATTGACACATTAGGTTTAGCTGAGTAATTTTAATAAAGGAAATTAAAAACTAGTTTAACTTATTGTAATAACTGGTTCATTGTAAAACAATATATAGCTGTAATTAATCATAGTTATATACATTACAGTTGAACCAGTTTATCACGTATTATTTTATAGCGAAACAAAGTCGTTTTGTTGTATAATGAGATAATTCGCAATAATAAACGTTATTTATGTGAATTTTAAGAAAATTATATTTGATCATTTTCTAATTTTAATTTAGGGGAGGGGAGATATTCTCATGAACAGAGATTTTAAGGTAGGTTTGTTTATTATCGTAATCGCTTTATTGTTTATGGTCGGAACGGAAACATTAAAACCTGTTCAGCTAGGGACTGATCCCGGGCCAAAGGTATTTCCAAGAATTGCGTATATAGGATTATTAATTAGTGGGTTAGGCATTGCTATTTTATCCAAAAAAGAATCGGTAGGTCAATTTCTTGTCAATAGACGAGTGATCACGATTACATTGTTGGTCATTTTATATACCGTTTCCTTACAATATTTAGGGTATTTTGTAAGTACATTATGGTTTGTATTTTCATCGTATTGGTTTTTAAGTGAGAAAAAGTACAATCGATTAGTACCTGCGATTCTTACCTCTCTCATTACGACCGTTTCAATTTATATATTATTTAATAAAGTATTTGAAATTTTACTACCAAGAGGTCAATTTAATTTTTTAAATTTCCTCTAACCATTTAATAACTGGGAGGGATAGCTCACATGGAAGTATTACAATATTTAGGTTCTAGTGGATTCGACCTTATGACAGTATTATTAATTATTGTTGGAGCAGCCTTTGGTATCATTTTTGGAGCGATTCCGGGTCTCACCTCAACAATGGGGATGGCACTTATGCTACCATTAACCTTTGGCTTAAGTCCGACAGATGGATTAGCTTTATTAGTGGGCGTTTATATTGGTGGGGAATCTGGTGGTCTAGTTTCAGCTACATTACTAGGTATTCCAGGTACATCATCATCTGTAGCGACCACCTTTGATGGCTACCCACTATCACAAAAAGGCTACCCTGCTAAAGCATTAGGTGTTGGAATAACAGCCTCCTTTATTGGTAATATCTTCGGTTTTTTAGTTCTTATTGCCTTTGCACCGACAATATCTAGATATGCGATTAAAGTAACACCCTTTGACTATTTTTCAATAACATTATTTGCCATATCATTAATCGCCATTTTAGCCAGTGGTAATATGTTTAAAGGATTTGCCGCTGGATTTATGGGGATTCTTTTAGCAAGTGTCGGTTTTGCTCCAATTGATGGCGGCGCAAGATTTTCCTTTGATTCAGTTTTCCTAAAATCAGGCTTTGATTTATTACCACTCATTATTGGATTGTACGGAATTTCTGAGATCATTCAAAATATTGGGGAAAACAAACAAATAAAATTAGATGTTAAAATTAGAGTTAAAGGACTCGGTTATAAACTAAGTGAACTTACACAAAACGCATGGAACATTATTCGTTCAGCAAGTATTGGGGTGGCTATTGGAATATTACCGGGTATTGGAGCATCCTTATCAAATATCGTCGCCTATACAAGGGCAAAAACAGCGAGTAAAACTCCAGAAAAATTCGGTAAAGGAACAACTGAAGGAATATTTGCGGCTGAAACAGCGAACAATGCTAATATTGGGGGAGCATTTATCCCACTACTTACGTTAGGTATACCTGGAGATGGTGTGACAGCCATATTAATCGGTGGATTTATGATCCATGGTATTAAACCTGGCCCTGGAATGATGGCGGCAAACGAAGCGCTCATCTCAACGATTTTTGTTAGTATTGTATTAGGCGGTATCATTGTATTTTTACTCCAATCATTAGGTATTCGTTTATTTCCGAAAATCTTATCTATACCACAAAGATACTTATATACCGTTTTATTCGTCTTAATGATTCTCGGCTCATACTTTGGAAACTACACGATCTTTAATGTATGGGTAATGATTTTCTTCGGATTTTTAGGATACTTTATGCGCCAATTCAATTTCCCTTTAGTTCCATTACTTTTAGGGTTTGTTCTTGGTCCAATCGCTGAAATCAACTTTAGAAGAGCTTTAATGTATAGTAAAGGTGATTTTACTGTATTCTTTACAAAGCCAATATCAGCCATTTTTATCGTTGCAACTATCGCCTTAATTGGAACGTATTGCTACAAAGAAATTAAACGTTATTTTAGTAAACAAGCAAGTTAAATGTATTGTCAGCTTAATTTAAAAATTGCTAATATATTAAGTATAGAAGTTTTTTCTATCATACAATAGATTCTTTTCAAAGGGATATGAATATATTTTAAAATGTTTCGCCTGAAAGAATCTTGAATTAGGTGGAAAAGCATTCAATCCTAGTTACAAATTGCTCTTGAATGGAAACTTGAACATAAGTAGTTATGTCACTAGAAAGTATTCGATCATAGACATAGGAGTGCTGTGTGAGAAAGACTTAATTATTCAACAAAAAAACACTTAGTGAATCATAAGAATCGGTTACAATCTATTAAAAAACTTTAACATATCGAAAACGTTTTCCAGCGATTGCTCGATTCCTTGATCATATATAACAATTAATTGTTTCATCCGAGATAGACATGCCGAGGATGTCAGGAAAAACAGATACAACATAATCCTAAGTGTCCTATGAACATTTTTAACGTAAAATAATCGGATAGCATTTCTTATAAAATTAGATTAGTATATTAAATAAGTAGATTAAAAATAGTAGATATAAATGAGGATGATTAGATGATTAATATTCAAGATATATACGAAGCACGCGAAACGATTAAAGACAGTGTTCATAAAACACCACTACTCCAATCAACTCAATTAAACAAACTAACTGGAAATAATGTATTTATTAAGGGAGAACATTTACAAAAGACAGGCTCCTTTAAGTTTCGTGGTGCAACTAATCGAATTAAACAGGCAGTAAAAAATGGCGAGACCTTTGTGACGACTGCTTCATCTGGGAATCATGGTCAAGCTATTGCTTATGCGACAAACGAAGCGAATATTCGTTCAACCATTTTTGTCCCAGAAAATGTCCCTAAAAGTAAAGAAGGGGCCATCAAAGCGTACAATGGAAATTTAGTTAAATTTGGTACATTGTCTCGACAAAGAATTCAAAAAGCGATTGAATATGCCCAAGCTGAAAATGGTATATTTATTCCTCCCTTTGATGATACCTACGTCATTGCTGGACAAGGAACGATTGGACTTGAATTACTCGAACAATTAGATGCGATTGATGTTATTTGTGTACCTATTGGCGGTGGGGGACTTATTTCTGGAATCGCAACAGCTATTAAGGAATTAAAACCATCTGTCCAAATTATTGGAGTGGAACCAGAGCTATCAAATGTTATGTATCAATCGTTCCAAAAGGGTGAAATTCAAGCACTCAAAGAACCAACAGGGATTGCCGACGGGTTACGAACAAGTAATCCAGGGGAAATTACATTTTCGATTATTAGTAAATATGTCGATGATATTGTACTCGTTTCAGAGCAAGAAATTAAAGAAGCCTTATCTTTTGTTATGGAAAGAATGAAACAAGTGATTGAACCTTCTGGGGTCGCTAGTACTGCTGCCGTTTTATTTGATAAATTAAACGTACGCAATAAAAATATCGTCTGTATTGCATCAGGCGGAAATATCGATATTCATCAAATTAGTCATATATTAGGGGAGTAATATGAAGCAGTAAAAAAGTATATAATCGTAGCAAAATAAAACAATTACCAGACATACATCGGATGATTTGACAGATATATTTCTCTTCCCTTCGCACGTGTTGCACTTTGTTAAATGTCATCATCCGATTATAATGGTTTGTTTAGAGCCACCACATCGATTAAACCACCACGCGTACAATTAATAATGTAGGCTGGCTGTTTCATCTTTTTAAACACGGCCTCATTAATAAAATGATGCAAGTTAAGTATATACGGTAAGTAAAGCGTAATAAAATCTGCGTGCTTATATATTCCATCAACTGATTGAACGAGTTTTGTCTGATCTAATTCAGTTTCTTTCACATATGGGTCGTAAACAAGTATATTCATATTAAAGCTATAGACACATTTTTGTACGATAAGTTGACCAATTCTTCCTAAACCGATAATTCTAATCGTTTTGTCAGCCATCTCTGACCCGATATAGGCGTGTCTTGCCGCAAAATGACCTATTCTAATTTCCTTGTCCCTATGGATCATTTGATGAGACAACGCTAAAATCATTCCCATCACATGTTCAGCGACCAAAATAAAATTAGCATTAGAAACATTGCACACATACACTTTACTTTCTGTAGCGGCATCTACATTTATGACTAAAGAAACAACAGCATTTATCTAATTTAATGTGGTGCTCGATATATAAAATGTTTTTCATAAGGATGCCTTCAACCACCGACTTATACATAGTAATGTTTTTGCTTTTAGTTTTAAGCTACGTTTTAGTTTTATTCTTGATATAAAACTTATATTTGCGCTGCTAAATCTAAAATATATTTGTGAAAATTGATGGGTTTACATCACCGTTGTTCCGTGATAATTGTGACATACTAATTGATTGAAGGCTGAAGGACTTTTTAAGATCGTCATCTAATAGCGCATTATTCATTGCATACAAACTTTCAGTTGCGTGTAGTTGAGCAAAGAGCATCAATTTCATATAAACTTCTGTTGTTAACTTTTTCGTGTAGTAATCTATATTTAATGGTTTTATCTGTTCAAAAAGGTTTTTAAAGTTTATTGATGATATTTATTTGCTAAATAAGTTTTTCCGAGTATTCTTATCAATATCTTTGGACCCTTTATTTTGAATTTGGACAGGAAATCACCTAATAAATTCATTATAAAGGATTTTTTAAGGCAAATTACTAAAACATAAGAATATTAGGAACCAATTATAATTTCAGATTAAATTAATGCGATGTTAGTTATCTTTTTTATAATATTTAAGAATTTTCTCTTGAACAAAACTTAAATGTTCATACATCTGTTTAAAAGCTTCCGTTGAATCACGTTTTTTCAAAGCTTCATAAATCGCCTGATGATCATTAATCGTCTTTTCCGGCTCTCTAAACGGAATTAAACTGTTTGTCTTATCATGAGCAATTAACAAAGATTCAATCATACCTTCTATAATAGGATTATTAACACTATAAGCAATAATACGGTGAAACTCTTTATCATACTTCCCATAATCTTGTTCAGGATTTTTTCTAATATTTTCAATCGACTTCTTCAACTGTTTCAAATGTGTATCCGTTATTTTTTCTGCAGCAAGTGTCACTAAACCTAATTCAAGCATCATTCTTGCCTCAATAACAGCAGGAATATTGTTGATTGAGATAGCTAACATCGCCTGATAAGGGCTACTGCTAACTTTTTCGTTTATATACGTCCCCCCACGAGGACTTCTTGACAAAATCTCCAACGTCTCAAGCGAGCTCAATGCTTCTCTTAATACAGGCCTACTCACATCGAATTGATCAATTAAATCTAATTCAGACGGGAGACGATCGCCCGGCTTCAAACGGCCTTCAGTAATAAGCTTTACAATTTGTTCGGAAACTTGTTGGGATAATGTCATTCGTTTAACAGAGCTTAACTTTAAATCATCCACCTATTTCAACCCCTAATTATTAGTTATTCATCGTGTATATCATTTTATAAATTATGTCGTTTCTTGAAGAAATGAATGGAATAAAGCTTGAACACAAACCAAGGAATGGAGCGTTTTATATGGAAAGTGACCTATAGCACCTCTAGAAAAAAGTGAAAAAATTCTAAAATATAATGTAATTGTCATACAATAAAACAAAGCGTCTTAAGACTATTTTATATGTATACAGTAGTATGTCAAGCGTAAACGTGTAAACTGTTTAGTTTTTATCCCTCAAGAACTTTTTCCCATTTTATTAACACCAACTAGCAGTTGTTTTGCATCACAGACAATGCCAACTTTAATCGTATATGACACCCCAACAATTTATTCGAGATGATTTGTGTAAGGGTTTATTTATGTAATGCCTGTTCCATAAAGTGTTTTAAAATTTTCTAATGGATTTTCTTCAACTTCTTCAACTAGTATGATATTTACTAACATATTATTTTGTATCGGTTACACTTAATTGGACAGCTTAGATAAGGTCCGTTACCCTTGAAAAAATATTTGAATCGTGGAGTTATTTTAATGACGAGACGAAAACGTGAATCTTTATAAATAAATTTAAAAAAACAGGTAGTGTTGCGCTATTAATATGGGAAATTCCATCAAAAATTGTTAAAGAATATAATCTAAGTTCTTTCGCCTTTGATCGTTGGGTGAAACAATATAATCATTCTGGCTCTTTCAGTGCTGAAGATAATCGTTCCCCGCAAGGATATGAATTACTTAAACCTCGTAAAGAAAATCAATAGTTCAAAACGAAGAATGATATTTTAAAGCAAGCCACGCTGATTATGTCTTGATGTGTAGATGCGATCCGTCATAACACTTAAAAACACTCGGTATTGGCAATGTACGCCGTCCTACAAATTCCAAAAAGCACGTATTATTATTAAGCAAAGGAATGTGAAACTAACGATGATAAATTTCAAGTTATTCGCCAAAATATTCAAAGGCAGCCGTATTATTTATGGTTAAAGAAAGATTAAAAAAGAGCCCGATAAGCTAGGTTATCAAGTATCAAGACGACGTATTGGTCGCATTATAAAAGAGCAGGAACTCGTATCAAAATATACAGTTGATCAACATAAAGTATCAAAGTCATCCATTAATGAATATGGAATTAGATAATATCTTGAATTGTGATTTTGTCTTTGACAAACCGTTAAATGTCCTTGCGAGCGATTTAACATATGTCGTGTTGAACAAATTTAGCATTATATTTGTGTTTTTATAGACTGATATAACCATGAAATTGTTGCTATAGTACCCCTTTTCCACGATTGGCGAAAAATTCCAATATTCAATAAGATGCAACTACTCTAATTGATAGATTCACTTTAACATATTCATCCTCTCAGAAAAGTGATCAAAGGTATTGCTTAGTTTTAATGGCCACTGTCTTGCGTGGGTCACTAATCTGACAGGAATCATAAAAAACTCGACTAAACTTTGTAATTGTAAAAATCTTATGTTTAGCATGACAAATCTCTGTTCTAAACAAAATGTAAATATTGTAAGCAAGTATTTTCAGCCATAAATCAGTATAATTAGCATAAAAATCATCATTGGATATTTGATTTGAGCCAAATCCATTCTTCGATTCCAAGTAAATATCCGTGAATTAGCTCAGTAGCTACATTAGCTAATGGAAATTTGCCACCTCGTTTTTGTAAAGAAAAACTTTTCTAAACATTTCTGTAACCGCAATTTTCTCCATGTAATCAAGGAGAGGAATGTTTCCACCACAAGCTGTTGCATTTTCTAGTATAGGTACGATTGTTATTCTTCCAATATTAGTATTAGGTGTATGTTATATTTAGTCACTATAAGATGCTTCTTTTCTTTGGTTTTCTTGGATTATGCTAAATGTCATTATACCAAAGTTTGGAACCCTTTTTATTTTGTATTAAATATTTATCTTTAAAATCCGGGATAATTATAGTAAAGGGTGGATTTATAAAAACATATAAAACCCTAGATTTAAAGCTTTAATGATTAATTTAACTTTTTTTATTTATATGTTATTATCACAGGTATAAACTCCTAATAGTATTGTTGCTTTCATTATAGCAATATGAATATAAAAAATAGTTATATCAACTCTATTATTTTAATTAGTACTAAACATAGGGTGATAATGATGAATAAACAGGAAACCACAAATAATGAACTCGCTTTGAAAAGGTTTTTAATGGATATTGAAATTTTAGACAAGCTAGAAAATCAAGTTTCTACCTTTAATGCCTTTGAAGTGTTAAATATTGTACATACGGAAATTCGTCATAGTAATGTTTTAGCATGGCTTCTTTCGCCTAAGGAAAATCACGGTTTAGGGGATTATATTTTAAGGAAAGTAGTGGAAACTGTCGTATATTCCCATTACGAAAGTATTTCGAACCCGGAGTTTAATCCTTTACAAATTTCTCTAATGGATTATTACGATTTTACAGTTCATAGAGAGTGGAAAAACATCGATTTAATGGCTGTATCAGAGATTAATCGTTTTGTTATTGTTATTGAAAATAAAGTTTGGAGCGATGAAGGGGTAGACCAACTTAAAAAATATACTAAAATAGTTGAAAGTGAATTTACTAATTATAACAAGCTATTTATTTATCTTACACCTTTTGGTAGTAAATCAAGCATGCCCAAAACGTGGTTAAGTTTAAACTATGAGAAGATTATTGAAATCATCGATAAAGGTTTATCATTCAATCGGGATTCTACAAGTAAGCGGGTAAGATTATTTATCGAGCAATACATAGAAATTGTGAGGAGATATATCGTGAAAGACCATAATTTAGAAGAGATATGCCGAGAAATATACTTCAAACATAAAAAAGCTTTAGATTTAATATTTGAATATAAACCGGATATATATTCCGACATCTCTAATGATATCCAAGATATGATCTCGCAATACTCTGAACTTAATCTTGATACATCAAATAAAATATACATCCGTTTTACAACAAAGTTTTTAGATAAATTAATTGCTAGAGAAGGAAAGGGTTGGACATCTAGCAAAAGAATTTTATTATTTGAATTGCAAAATCGGACGGACTCTTTAGTATTAAAGTTAATGATTGGTCCTGGCAACGATGACATTCGCGAAAAAATTCATCAAATAGCGTTAAACAATCCATCATTATTTAAAGGAATTAATAGAAATTTAAGCCCACAATTTACACAAATTTATTCAAAGGAAATAATGGCATATAATTTTGAAAGTGAATTCGAATATAACAATATAATTTCGAAAATCAAAAAAGAGTTAGATCGATTTATATATAATGAATTAAAACTGTTAGAGGATAGTTTTAGTAAGCTGTCTTAATCCTAATAACCTAAAGGGCAAGGAAAATGTACGCTGCTAATATATGTATAGCTTCTACGGGTACACCTTAAGTAAAGTCATTGCAATTAGTTTAGAGAAAATGTGCACAATGAAAAATAATAAGTGTAGTAGACGTTACAATAGTATTTTTCATAAATTCTAATTTTAAATTAGTGAAGTGGGATATCACCCTCAGAGAGGTATATCCCCTGTATGAATTTACATTTTTTTCATTAATCGTTTAATACGCTCTTCGCTTAAATCGAC
>Ga0079225_10001567_pt1 | contig 12886 bp, 11 predicted proteins | sample Poulit2012_FD_76344 | JGI IMG/M metagenome (GOLD analysis project Ga0079225, IMG submission 76344) | Agricultural soil microbial communities from Georgia to study Nitrogen management - Poultry litter 2012 | ecosystem: Environmental > Terrestrial > Soil > Agricultural land | place: USA: Georgia...
GGCCCTGGTCGAGGTGCCGAACGTCGACGGCGTGTACTGGACGCTGTGGACCGAGCTGCGCTTCTACCTGCTCATCCTCGTCCTCGTCGCCGTCGGCATCACCCGGCGACGGGTGCTCGCCTTCTGCGCGCTGTGGCCGCTCGCCGCCGTCCTCGCCGCGGGCAGCGAGTACCCGGCGATGGTCCTCGTCTCCGGCTACGCCCCGCTCTTCGCCGGCGGCATGCTGCTCTACCTCATCCACCGGGACGGGCACGCGTGGCTGCCGTGGCTGCTGCTCGCCGGCAACGTCGTGCTCGCCCAGCGCGACGTCGTCGCCGCCCAGCTCGAGTCGCTGGCCCGCAACACCGCCTACGCGCCCTCGGCGACAGCGCTGACCGTCGGCGTGGTCGGCTGCTTCGCCGCCGTCGCCGCGACGACGCTCACCCCGCTGCGCTTCCTGCGCTGGGCCTGGCTCGCGCGGCTGGGGATGCTCACCTACCCGCTCTACCTCACCCACGAGCACTGGGGCTGGTGGCTCATCCACCTCCTCTACCCGCACCTCGGCCGGTGGCCTACCCTCCTCATCACCTGCGGCGCCGCGCTGGCGGCGGCGTGGGCGCTGTACCACGGTGTCGAGAAGCACGTCGGGCCGCGGATGCGGCGCGCGGTCGAACGCGGCCTGCGCCGGAATGTCCCGGCGAGGAGAGGGGTTGCCCCGGCATGAGCCACCACAACGACATCGCCGTCATCGAGCGCCTCCTGTCCACCCCCGGCCGCTGGGCCGTCGTCGGGCTGTCGAACAACCGGTCCCGCACGGCCTACGACATCGCCGCCTACGTCCAGGAGCTCGGCATGGAGATCGTGCCGGTCCACCCCAGGGCCGAGACGGTCCACGGCGCCCAGGGCTACCGGACGCTGACCGAGGTCCCCGGCCGGATCGACGTCGTCGACATCTTCGTCAACTCCTCGCTGGCCGGGGCCGTGGTGGACGAGGCGATCGCCGTCGGCGCCAAGGCGGTGTGGCTGCAGCTCGGGGTCGTCGACGAGGCAGCAGCCGAGCGGGCCCGGGCCGCCGGGCTCGACGTCGTCATGGACACCTGCCCCGCGATCGAGGCCCCGCGCCTCGGGCTGCGCTGAGACCCCGCCGGCGGGGTGTCAGGCGGCGGCCCGCCGGGAGCGGGCGCGCAGCACCGCCTTGCGCAGCTCGTCGAGCCACAGCACCGAGGACGCCATGGCCGCGGCGACGAGCCAGTGGCCCAGGTCGAGGGACGCCGTGCCGAACGCCGTCTGCAGGAAGGGCACGTGCACGACGAGCACCTGGAGCAGCAGCGCCACGCCCAGCGCCCCCCACAGCCACGGGTTGACGAAGAGCCGGTGGAAGGCGCTGGTCGTCTCCGAGCGGGAGTTCAGCGCGTTGAACAGCTGGGCGAGCACGAGGGTGGTGAAGCCGGCGGTGCGGGCCACGGCGAGGGAGTCCTCGCCCTCGACCAGCCCGCCGGGCAGGAAGACGTCCATGGTGAGCAGCGTCGCCGCGGCCATGACGAGCCCGATGAACAGGATCCCGCCCCACATGCGCCGGTCGATGACCCGCTCGTCCAGCCTCCGGGGAGGCCGGGCCATGACGTCGTCGATCTCCGGGTCCACCCCCATGGCGAGCGCCGGGAGGGAGTCGGTGACGAGGTTGATCCACAGGATCTGCACCGCGAGCAGCGGGACGACGACGTCGTCCGCGTCCGCGGCCCCGGTCAGCCCGATGACCCCGGCGAGCACCACCCCGAAGAACACGGTGAAGACCTCGCCCATGTTCGAGGAGAGCAGGTAGCGCAGGAACTTCTTGATGTTGTCGAAGATGACCCGGCCCAGCCGGACCGCCGCGACGATGGTGGCGAAGTTGTCGTCACCGAGGATCATGTTCCCGGCCTGCTTGGTCACCTCGGTGCCGGTCACCCCCATCGCCACCCCGATGTCGGCCGACTTCAGAGCCGGGGCGTCGTTGACACCGTCCCCGGTCATCGCCACCACCCGACCGTTGGCCTGTAGGGCGTCGACGATGCGGTTCTTGTGCTGGGGCGACACCCGGGCGTAGACGCTCACCTCCTCGACAGTGGCGGCCAGGGCGGTGTCGTCGAGGCGGTCGAGGTCGGCTCCGGTCAGGGCCCGGCCGCCGGGCTCGACGATGCCCAGGTCGGCGGCGATGCGGGCCGCGGTGCCGGGGTGGTCGCCGGTGATCATCACCGTGCGTACCCCGGCCCGGCGGGCCTCGGCCACGGCGAGGGCCGCCTCCTCCCGCGGCGGGTCGATGATCCCGACGACACCGGCGAGCACGAGGTCGCGCTCCAGCCGGGTACCGTCGTCGTCCTCCGTCAACCCCTCGTCCGCACCGAGGGGACGGTAGGCCACCGCGAGGGTGCGCAGGGCGCGCTCGGTGAAGGAGCGGACGCCGGCGAGCACGCGTTCACGGTCGGCCGGGGTGAGCTCGACCGTCTCCCCGCCCCGGCGCACGTGCGTGCAGCGCTCGAGCAGGACGTCGGGTGCGCCCTTGGCCATGAGCGCGCGGCGGCCGTCGGGGTCGCGGACGAGCACCGACATCATCTTGCGCTCGGAGGAGAACGGGACCTCGCCCTCGCGGGTGTACCGCGCGACCAGCTGCTCGGTCCCGGCGAGCTTGCGGGCGGCCACGAGGAAGGCGGCCTCGGTGGGATCGCCCTCGACCACCCAGCTGCCGTTCCGCCGGTGCAGCTCGGCGTTGCCGGCCAGGGAGCCCCCGGCGAGGGTGAGGAGCACCTCGTCGTGGAGCGCACCGGTGGTGAGGGGGGCGCCGTCGGCGACGACGTCGCCCTCCGGGGCATAGCCGATCCCGGTGACCTCGGCCTCCCCGGACGCGGTGAGCACCCGCTCGACGGTCATCTCGTTGCGGGTGAGCGTGCCGGTCTTGTCGGTGCAGATCACCGACGCCGACCCGAGGGTTTCCACCGAGCCGAGCTGCTTGACCACGGCCCGACGCCGAGCCATCCGCTGCACCCCGATCGCCAGCACCATCGACAGGATCGCCGGCAGCCCCTCGGGCACCGCCGCCACGGCGAGGGACACCCCGAGCAGCAGGACCGTGACGAGGTCGCTCGCCGAGGAGACGTCGTTGACCAGCGCCGTCACCACCATGACGACGAGCGCGATGACCACCACCGTGACGCCGAGGAGCTTGGAGACCTGGGCGACCTCACGGTCGAGCGGGGTGGGGTCCTCCCGCGTCTCCTCGAGCAGCTCGGCGATCGCGCCCATCTCGGTGGCCATCCCCGTGGCGGTGACGACGGCGCGGCCCACGCCCTGCGGGACGGCGGTGCCCTTGTGGACCATGTTCGTCCGGTCCCCGAGCTGGACCGGCGCCGGCAGGGTCGCGGGGGACTTGCTCACGGCGGCGCTCTCCCCGGTGAGCGAGGCCTCCTGCACGCGCAGGTTGCTCGCCGAGAGCACCCTGGCGTCGGCACCGACCGCGTCCCCCTCCGACAGCACGAGGATGTCCCCGCGGACGAGCTCGGCCGAGGGGACGGTGCGCAGCTCCCCGTCGCGCAGGACGGTGGAGGTCGCTGCCGTCATCGCGCTCAGCGCCGCGACCGCGTCCTGCGCCTTGGACTCCTCGACCAGCCCGATGACCGCGTTGAGGACGACGACGGCGAGGATGACGATGGCGTCCACCGGCGCACCGTCCGGCCCCTCGACCAGCCAGGCGACGAGGGAGATCCCGACGGCGACGAGGAGGAGGTAGACGAGCGGGTCCTGGAACTGCGCCAGGACGCGGCGCCACAGCGGCACGGGCGGGGCGCTGCGCAGCTCGTTCGGCCCGTCGGTGGCGAGCCGCCGGGCGGCCTCCTCGCTGCTCAGCCCGGTGGCCGGGTCCACCCCCAGCCGGCGGGCGACGTCGGCAGCGTCGGTGACGGTGGGGTCGAGGTCGAGTGTCGGGGAGGTGGTCACCGCTCCATCATCCGTCCGTGCGCGCGGCGGGGAAGGGGGGGAACGTCCCACCGGCCCGGCGCGCCCGGTGCCGGCGGGACCCGCTACTCGAAGTCGGCGGCCGTGAGCCGGCCGTCGCGCAGCCGGGCGAAGAAGTCGGGGGCGCGCTCGGGGTCGAGGAGCACGGTCGAGCCGACGTTGCCCGGCCGGTAGTCGTAGTCCGCGATCGGCGGGGTGCCGATGAGCCCGTCGTTGCCGGTGGCCGAGCGGAAGGCGAGCGCCATCCGGCCCAGGTCGATGATGCCGGTGTCCTCGTCGGCGACGATCGCGCTGAGGCCGGAGTCGATGAGCTCGACGTGGCCGCGCGGGTCGAGGAGGGTGGCCGGCGTGGTCACCTCGGAGATGATCGCGCTGACGATCTGCCGCTGCCGGGCGGTGCGGCCGATGTCGCCCTCCGGGTCGGCGTACCGCATCCGGGCGAAGGCGAGCGCCGTCTGGCCGTCGGCCGGGTGGCAGCCCGCCTCCCAGACGAGGTCGCTGCGCCAGTCGTCCACGTCGTAGTCGAGGCAGAGCTCGACTCCGCCGACGGCGTCGACGACGTCCCGTACGCCCGCCATGCCGATCTCGACGTAGTGGTCCACGGTGAGCCCGGTGAGGCCCTCGACCGTTGCGACGAGCAGCTCCGGCCCACCGTAGGAGTAGGCGGCGTTGAGCTTGTTGCTCCCGTACCCGGGGATCTCGGTGAACGTGTCGCGGGGCAGGGAGACGAGCACCGCCGGGCCGGAGCTCGGCTGGTGCATGAGCATGATCGTGTCGGCGCGCTGACCCTCGACCGAGTCCCCGGCGGCGCCGTCGGCCCGGGAGTCGGACCCGGCGAGGAGGAAGGTCGTGCCCGGGGTGCCGGGTGCGCCGGAGAGGGCCGGGACGTGGCTGATCCGCCCGTCGGCCCAGACGAGCAGGCCCACCGGCCAGGCGAGGAGGAGGACGAGGAGGACGACGACGACGGCGAGCACCCGCCGTCCCCGGCGGCGCCGGCGGCGTCGCGGAGGGGCAGGGGCCGGCGGCGTGGGCCGGGCCGGCACGGGATGGTCGCCCGCCTCAGCCGGTGTGGCCGCCCGCGGGGCGTAGGCCGGGGCGGTGGCCTGAGCCGGCCGGGCGGCACGCTGCTGCGGCGCGGGGCCGGGCTCTGCCGTGCCCCGCAGCGACCGGCGCTCGGGTGTGGCCGGGCGGGCGGTCGGCATCGGGCGGGTGGCGCCGGCGCTGTCCGGGCTGCCGACGGGACGGGCCCCCCGGGTGTCCGGACGAGGGCGCGAGGCGTTCGGTGCGAAGCTCGGCGGCATCGCCGGGTCCCCCGGCCGCGGCCGGTGTCCGCGCCCGCGGCGCTCGTCCTGGCTCAATCTCACTCCCAGTGTCTGTGCTGGGCCAATGTAGTGGGTCCGGCCCGGTCCGCGTGGGAGGCGCTCAGCCGCAGATCGACGTCGGGGCCGGCTCGGGCTCGGCGGTGACCGGCGGGGCGGTGGGCTCCTCGGTGGCGTCGTCGCCGGTGCCGTCGCCGGTGTCGTCCTCCGGTTCCTCCGCGGTGGGCTCCTCGCCGGCGGCGTTGAGCGCACCCTGGATGGGTTCGTCCTCCCGCAGCGCCTGCCACAGTGTCTCCGCCTCGGCCGCCGGGCGCACCCGGTTGCCGGCCCACTCGAAGGGCATCGTCTCGAAGACGATGTTCTCCAGGTCGATCCCGCGCAGCGAGTAGGCGAGGCCGGCGAGGGTGGGGATGGAGCCCAGCTCGGTGCCCGTGGTCAGCGTGGAGGTCGCCGCGTCGAGGAACCGGTAGAGCGCCGGGAGGTCGGTGAGGAGGTTCTTCGACAGCGCCTCGCGGGCGATGGCCGCGACGAGCTGCTGCTGGCGGCCGATGCGGTCGATGTCGGAGCCGTCGCTGCCGGGCACGTTGTACCGGGCCCGGGCGAAGCCGAGCGCGTCGCGGCCGTCGAGGACCTGTTCCCCGGCCTCCAGCTCGAGCTTGGCGCGGCGGTCGCTGATCGGCTCGGGGATGCACATCGGCACCCCGCCCAGCGCGTCGATGACGTTGATGAACCCGGCGAAGTCGACGATGACGAAGTCGTCGATGTAGACGTCGGTGAGCTCCTCGACGGTGCGCATGGTGCACGCCGCCGCGGTGCCGAGGTCGCCGCCGTCGGCGCCCATCGCGAAGGCCGAGTTGAACATCGCGTCGTACTGGGGCGCCGTCCACGTGCCGTCGCCCATCCGGCACGAGGGGATGGTGACGAGCGAGTCGCGCGGGATGGACACGACCTCCACGCGCTGCCGGTCGGCGGAGATGTGGGCGATCATCGTCGTGTCCGAACGTTGCCCGCCCTCCGGGGTGGTGCCGTACTCGTCGTTGACCTCACCCGCTCGCGTGTCCGAACCGAGGACGAGGATGTTGATCGGCCGGCCGGCCGCCGGGTCGAGCGGCTCGTCCGCGACGTCGCTGCCCGCCGCCGTCGGCCGGTCGCCGAGGTAGTCGGTGATGTCGTGCCGGTCGATGTTGCCCTGGATGTCGTTGTAGGCGATGGCGAAGGCGCTCGTGCCGAACAGCACGACGCTCAGCACGGACAGCGCAACGCCACGGGCGCGGCTGAAGTACCCGCGCTGGGAGGTGGCGTGGCGTGGCGTTCGGGCAGACACAACTGTCGATCTTAGGCGCGAGGGGTGGGTGGGCCGACAGCGACCCGGTGGGGTGATCGTGGAGAGATTGTGGAGGTCGGCGGCGCGGAGCGCGCCCCGAGACGGGTCAGCGGCCCTGCGGCTCGTCCTCGCGCCGCGGGTCGGGGCCCTCCAGGCGGGCCCGGGTCAGCGCCAGCTCGCGGGTGAGCACGGTGATCTTGCGCTCCAGCTCACCGAGCCTGCGGTAGCTCGTGGCGATGAAGCCGAGGAAGGCGATGACCAGGGAGTACAGGAGCAGGTCCGCGCCGCGACCCACCCCCACCCGCCGGGCCAGCCAGGTGAGCCAGTCCGGGAAGACCACCGACGCCGCTGCGACGAGGACGAAGGCGACGAGCAGGATGCGGCGGATCGCCTGGTGGCGGGCGTTCGCCGTCGTCCGGGTGAGCATCACCGCGACCACGCCGACCCCCGCGAGCAGGAGGACCTGGATGACGATCTGGTCGGACATGGGGCTCCAGCGGGTCGGGGGACGGGTCAGCGGAAGATGAGGTCGACGAGGATGTTGACCGAGTTGAGCAGCGACTGGCCCTTGGCACGCGAGTAGTCCGTGTACAGCAGGTGGACCGGGTGCTCGGCCCACGGTAGCCCGGTGCGTCCGAGCTGGGCGACGATCTCGGTGGCGTGCGCCATCCGGTCCTGGCGCAGGTCCAGCCGCGCGGCGGCGTCGCGGCGGATCACCCGCAGCCCGTTGTGGGCGTCGGTGAGCCGCAGGCCCGTCGTCCGGTTGGTCACCCACACCGCGAGCTTGAGCACCACCCGCCGCAGCAGGCCCGGCTGGGTCCGCTTGTCGAGGAAGCGGGAGCCGAAGACGACGGCGAGCCCCTCGGTCCGGGCCCGGTGCACCATCTCGGCCGCGTCACGCACCTGGTGCTGGCCGTCGGCGTCGAAGGTGACGAGGTACGTCGCATCGGTCCGGTCCAGCACCCACGCGATCCCGGTCTGCAGGGCGGCGCCCTGGCCCAGGTTGACCGGGTGCTGCACGACGACGGCACCTGCCTCCCGGGCCCGCCGCGCCGAGTCGTCGGTGCTGCCGTCGTCCACGCACACGACGTTGGGGAAGACCGTGCGCGCCTCGGCGACCACGTCACCGATCACCGCCGCCTCCTGGTAGAGCGGGACGACGAGCCAGGCGTCGGTCACCGGGGACGACGGCGCACCACCCGGTGGCAGCGGCCTCTCGCTCATGGCGGCCATTGTCGCAGCGCACCGGCACCCGACCGGACCGCCCTCCGGGCGACTCGCTAGCCTGAGCCCAGCGCGCTGTGCACCGGCAGCGGGGAAGGGACGCATGACAGCACGGATCTTGGACTCGGCCGACGTCGCCGCCGACGCCCGCATCGGCGACGGCGCCACCGTCTGGCACCTGGCACAGGTACGCGAGGGGGCGCAGGTCGGCCCGGGCTGCGTCATCGGGCGCGGCGCCTACATCGGCACCGGCGTGCGGCTGGGCCGCAACTGCAAGGTGCAGAACTACGCCCTCGTCTACGAGCCCGCCGAGCTTGCCGACGGCGTCTTCGTCGGACCCGCCGCCGTGCTGACCAACGACACCCACCCGCGCGCCATCAACCCCGACGGGTCGCTGAAGTCCGCCGACGACTGGGAGCCGGTCGGCGTCACCGTCGGCACCGGCGCCGCCATCGGAGCCCGCGCCGTGTGCGTCGCCCCGGTGAGGATCGGGGAGTGGGCCACCGTCGCGGCCGGTGCCGTCGTCACCCGCGACGTCCCCGCCCACGCGCTGGTGGCGGGGGTGCCCGCCCGCCAGGTCGGCTGGGTCGGCCACGCCGGGCGCCGGCTCGAGCCCGACGGCGACCAGCTCGTCTGCCCGGCCACCGGCCGCCGCTACGAGGTCCACGACGACGCGCTACGAGAGGTGCACCGATGACCCGCCCCCTGATCCCCGCCGCCAAGCCGTTGTTCGGTGAGGAGGAGCGGGCTGCGGTCGATGAGGTGCTGCGGTCGGGGATGGTGGCGCAGGGGCCGCAGGTGGCGGCGTTCGAGGAGGAGTTCTCGGCGCAGCTGCTGGGGGGCCGGCGTTGTCAGGCGGTGAGCTCGGGCACGGCGGGGCTGCACGTGGGGCTGCTGGCGTGCGGGGTGGGGCCGGGGGACGAGGTGATCGTGCCGTCCTTCACGTTCGCGGCGACGGCGAACGCGGTGGCGTTGACCGGGGCGAAGCCGGTGTTCGCCGACATCGAGCCGGGGTCGTTCTGTCTGGACGCGGAGTCGGTGCGGTCGGCGATCACCGGGCGGACCCGTGGGGTGATGCCGGTGCACCTGTACGGGCACCCGGCGGACATGGCGGCGATCGGTGAGGTGGCCGAGCGGCACGGGCTGGAGATCTACGAGGACGCCGCCCAGGCGCACGGGGCGAGCCTGGAGGGGCGTCGGGTGGGGACGTGGGGCCGGTTTGCGATGTTCTCGCTGTATCCGACGAAGAACATGACCTCCGGTGAGGGCGGGATGGTGGCCTGTGCCGACGAGGATGTGGCCCGGATGGTGCGGCTGCTGCGCAACCAGGGGATGGAGCGGCAGTACGCGAACGAGGTGGTGGGGCTGAACGTGCGGATGACCGACCTGCACGCGGCGATCGGACGGGTGCAGTTGGGCAAGCTGGCCGGGTGGACCGCGCAGCGGCAGGCCACGGCGGCGTTCTACGACGCCGAGCTGCGTGGGGTGGTGACCCCGCCGGTGGCGCCGGGTGCGGTGCACGTCTACCACCAGTACACGGTGCGGGTGGAGGCGGGGGAGCGGGACCGGATGGTGGCCGCGCTGCGTGAGGAGCACGGGGTGGGCACCGGGGTGTACTACCCCACCCCCGCCCACCGGTTGGCGTCGCTGGCGCCCTACGCACGGGCCGAGCTGCCCGAGACCGACCGGGCGGCCGGTGAGGTGATCTCCCTGCCGGTGCACCCGGCGTTGACGCAGGAGGACCGTGAGCGGGTGGTGGCCGCGGTGAACGCGGTGGCCGGGGCGGGGGCCTGATGGCGCTGCGGATGGGGCTGATCGGGCTGGGGGCGATGGGCCGGCACCACGCGCGGGTGATCCGCCAGACCGAGGGGGTGGAGCTGGTCGCGGTGGCCGACCCGGCCGGGGACGTGCACGGGGTGGCCGGGGGGCTGCCGGTGCTGCCGGACGTGGAGGCGCTGGTCGCGGCCGGGATCGAGGCGGCGATGGTGGCGGTGCCCACGGTGCACCACGAGGCGGTGGGGCTGGCGCTGGCCCGGGCCGGGGTGCACACGATGATCGAGAAGCCCATCGCGCACTCGGTGGAGGCCGGGCGGCGGGTGGCGGCCGCGTTCGAGGAGGCCGGCCTGGTCGGGGCGGTGGGGTACGTGGAGCGGTGCAACCCGGCCATCCTGGAGCTGCGGCGCCGGCTGGCGGCCGGGGAGCTGGGCCAGGTGTACCAGATCCAGACCCGCCGGCAGGGGCCCTTCCCGGCCCGCATCTCCGACGTGGGGGTGGTCAAGGACCTGGCCACCCACGACGTGGACCTGGCGGCCTTCATCGCCGGCAGCCCCTACCGGCAGGTGGCCGCCCAGGTGGCCTACCGCTCGGGCCGCGAGCACGAGGACCTGGTGTCCGTCACCGGCACCCTGGAGTCCGGGGTGATCGTCAACCACGTGGTCAACTGGCTCTCCCCGATGAAGGAGCGCACCACCGTCGTCACCGGGGAGCGCGGCGCCTTCGTCGCCGACACCATGACCGGGGACCTGACCTTCTACGCCAACGGCACCGTGCCCACCACCTGGGACCGGGTGGCCCACTTCCGTGGTGTCACCGAGGGCGACGTCATCCGCTACGCCCTGCCCAAGCGCGAACCCCTGGCGGTGGAGCAGGAACGCTTCCGTGACGCCGTCCTGGGCACCGACCCCAGCGGCATCGTCACCATGGCCGAGGGCGTCCACACCCTCACCGTCGTCGAAGCCATCCTCACCGCCGCCCGCGAGGGACGGACCGTCAGCCTCTGACCGACCGGCAGCGTGGGAGGCCGCCGCTCAGCGCAGCAGCCGGGACATGCGCCGGTCGGCCAGCCGCTTCCCGCCGGTCTGACAGGTGGGGCAGTACTGGAGGGAGGAGTCGGCGAAGGAGACCTCGGCGACGACGTCCCCGCACACCGGGCACGGCTCACCGGTGCGGCCGTGCACCGCCATCCCCGACCGCTTGACGTCCTTGAGCTCGGCCGCGTCCTTGCCGGTCGCGGCCTGCACGGCGGCGGTGAGCACCGTGCCCACGCTCACGTAGAGCCGGTCCCGGGCCGCGGTGTCGAGGCTGCGGGTCAGCGCGAAGGGGCTGAGCCTCGCGGCGTGGAGGATCTCGTCGGAGTAGGCGTTGCCGATCCCGGCGATCACCCCCTGGTCCCGCAGCAGCCCCTTGACCTGCTGGTTGCGGGAGTCGAGCAGCTCGTCGAGGAGCTCCCGGGTGAACGCGGCGGAGAGCGGCTCCACCCCGAGCGTGGCGATCCGCTCGACGTCGTTCGGCCGGTGGACGACGTGGATCGCCAGGCTCTTCTTCGTCCCCGCCTCGGTGAGGTCGAACGCTCCTTCGTCGAGGACGACGCGGGCCGCCGGCCCCGACCTCCCGCCCCGCGGCGCCCCCGCCGGGGCGGAGTCGTACCAGCGCACCCACCCCGCCCGGGCCAGGTGGAAGACCAGGTGGAGCTCACCGGCCGGGCCGTCGGTGGCGACGTCGAGCCACTTCCCGTGACGGTGGACGCCGGTGACCGTGCTGCCCACGAGCGCCGTCGGCGGCGGGTCGTAGGTCTTCAGCGCCGGGAAGGACGTCACGTGGACGGCGCGCACCACCCGGCCCGAGGTGCGCGTGTCGAGCGCGCGCACCAGCGCGTGGACCTCGGGGAGCTCGGGCACCGTCCAAGTGTGGCAGAGCCCACCGCAGGGCGACAGGGGCGCACGATCACGCCCGCTTCCCCGGCCCGGTGTGCCGGGAAGGGGGCTGTCGGTGGGACGTGTGCTGTCGGTGGGAAGTGGGCTGTCGGTGGAAGCTCAGCCGTGGGTGAGACGTGCGATGTGTTGGGGTGGGAGGTGGGTTGTCGGGGCGTGGTCCTCGCGCGCCGGGCGATGCCGGTGGTGCTACTGGCCGGTGGCGGCGTACTTGGCCTCGACGGCCTCCTTCTGCGGGCGCCACCACTCCTCGTGGGTGCGGTACCACTCGATCGTGTCCGCGAGCCCCGCGCGGAAGTCGCGGAACTTCGGCTCCCAACCCAGCTCCTCGCGCAGCGGCGCCGAGTCGATGGCGTAGCGCAGGTCGTGGCCGGGCCGGTCGGCGACGTGGTCGTAGTCGCTCGGGTCGTGGCCCATGAGTTCGAGGATGAGCTCGACGACGGCTTTGTTGTTCATCTCGCCGTCGGCGCCGATGAGGTAGGTCCGCCCGATCTGGCCGCGCTCGATGATCTCCCACACCGCCCGGTTGTGGTCGGCGACGTGGATCCAGTCGCGCACGTTGAGCCCGGCCCCGTAGAGCTTGGGCCGGCGCCCGTCCAGCACGTTGGTGATCTGCCGCGGGATGAACTTCTCGATGTGCTGGTAGGGGCCGTAGTTGTTCGAGCAGTTCGACAGCGTCGCCGGCACCCCGAACGAGCGCACCCAGGCCCGCACGAGCATGTCCGAGCCGGCCTTCGTCGAGGAGTACGGCGAGGAGGGGTTGTAGGGCGTCTCGGCAGTGAACTTCGCCGGGTCGTCCAGCTCGAGGTCGCCGTACACCTCGTCGGTGGAGATGTGGTGCAGCCGGGTGCCGTGGCGGCGCACCGCCTCGAGGATGGTGAAGGTGCCGACGACGTTGGTGTGGACGAACGGCCACGGGTCCGCCAGGGAGTTGTCGTTGTGCGACTCCGCGGCGAAGTGGACGACGACGTCCGCGGCGGCGACCAGCGGGTCGACGACGTCCCGGTCGGCCACGTCCCCCTCGACCAGCTCGACGTCCAGCCCGGCGAGGGACTCACGGTTGCCGGCGTAGGTGAGCTTGTCGAGCACCGTCACCCGGGTGTCGGGACGGTCCTGGAGGGTCTGCCGGACGAAGTTGGCGCCGATGAACCCGGCGCCCCCGGTGACGAGCACGTGCACGTGGCTACTCCTTTGGTTCCAGCGGGTTGCCCTCAGTCTCCCTCACGGGCGGCCCATGCCGTGGTAGGTCCAGCCTGCGGAGCGCCACTGCTGGGGGTCGAGGACGTTGCGGCCGTCGATGATGGCGGGCCGGTTGGGCAGGTGGACGACGGCGGTGGGGTCCA
>Ga0079225_10001570_pt1 | contig 12882 bp, 10 predicted proteins | sample Poulit2012_FD_76344 | JGI IMG/M metagenome (GOLD analysis project Ga0079225, IMG submission 76344) | Agricultural soil microbial communities from Georgia to study Nitrogen management - Poultry litter 2012 | ecosystem: Environmental > Terrestrial > Soil > Agricultural land | place: USA: Georgia...
ACAGTATATAAGCTATGGCTTGGTCTGTGCTTACTTGGAAAATCCTGCGGATTTTCCAAAGCCATTTTTTATTTGGAAAGGTTCGTGCAAACACACTCCACAGCTCATATACATAAACGTTAGCGGTCATTATACAACAAAAATCCGTATGAAAAAATCACTCTTTCTTTTAATCACAATTTTGATGACAAATTTATTATTTGCTCAAACCGAAAATTACAAAACTGCGATTGACAATTTTCAATCAAACTATAACGCTGAAAAATATGACGAAATTTTCAATACTTTTTCGTCTGAAATGAAACAAGCATTACCACTTGAGCAAACGGTCGAATTTTTAAAAGGACTTAAAAGCCAAGTAGGTAAAATTGAAAACAAAGAATTTATAACCTATCAACAAGAAACTTACGCAACGTACAAAACGAAGTTCGAAAGAATAGTTTTAGCAGTTAACATTTCCCTTGACAACGAGAACCTAATAAACGGGCTTTTTATAAAACCTTACGAAGAACCAACACAAACAACGAATAATACGATAAATTCACTGAACAATTACCCGAAAGAAATTTCCGAAATTATTTTTTCAAAAGCCCAAGATTTTCCCAACAACACGCAACTTTCTATTGCCGTAATTCAAAATGGGAAAACAAATTATTATGGAGTTATAAAACTTAATGACACCATAAAACCTATTGAAAATCAAACCAAAGTATTTGAAATTGGTTCTATTACAAAAGTTTTCACATCAACTGTTTTGGCTTCTCTTGTAGAAGAAAGAAAAATCAAATTGACCGATAAAATAAATTCGTATTACTCATTTCCATTTAAAGACAATATCAATCTGAATTTTAAAGATTTAGCCAATCATACTTCAGGATTACCTAGATTACCTGAAAATTTAGATTTATCAAACGAAACCAATCCATACAAGACCTACGGAAAAATTCAAATTGAAGAATATCTGAAAAACTTTCTGAAACTTGAGAATGCTAAAACTTATTCTTACTCAAATTTAGGAACTGGGTTATTAGGTTACACTCTTGGATTAACTCAAGAAATGAGTTTTCAAAAGTTGTTACAGAATAAAGTTTTTGACAAATACAAAATGAAAAATTCATTTATAAGCTCTAAAAATCTAAACGATAAACTTGTAAAAGGACAAAATCCAAATGGAGAAATTACATCTAATTGGGATTGGGACGTATTGTTCGGAGCAGGAGGAATTTTATCTACAACAGAAGATTTAGTAAAATTTGCAGAAGCACAATTCAATCCGAAAAACAAAGAACTAACATTGACAAGAACATTAACTTCTGATATTGATGAAAATATGAAAATCGGTTTAGGTTGGCATTTGTTAAAATCAAAAGGAGGAAAAGATTTGGTTTGGCATAATGGAGGAACTGGAGGATATTCTTCTTCTATGACTTTAAATACTAACGACAAAACAGCTGTTATAATTCTATCAAATCTTTCAGCTTATCATCCAAAAATGAGAAACATTGACGAATTGTGTTTTGAATTGATAAAAGAAACGGAAAAATAATAACGACAGCTAACAAAAAAATTGGCAAGAGTGGCAGAAACGTCTTCGATTGAACGTTTAGGTAAAATCAAAGTTTCTGCTTCGGTTAAAAGTTTAAAATAAAATGCCACCCTCGCCAATTTTCAAACCGTTACAGTCAAGCGTAAAAAAACACCTCCATCAACAACTTTCTGAAACCTAATGAATAATTAGCTGTATTTCTAACTTTGGAAATATGGAATTTAAAAGCTAAAAAAGCCAACCCATAAAATAATTTCCTTTCGCTCATTGGCTCTTTTGTGGCTTTTAGCTGATGGCATTGTGGGTAGGAAAGCCACAAATGTGCCAATTTTTCCACCTCTCTAATAAGAGAATATTCTAAAAAATAAATTTTTCCAGAAAATATTTGCTTATCCAAAAAACGCACTTACCTTTGCGAATGAATACTAACTAACTTTTTTAATTTAAAAAGTATGCAAGAATTTACAGACAGACAAATAGAAATAATGGAAGCGGCAACAAATAGAATTTCAAAATATGGAATTCAAAATTTGACGATTAAAACGCTCGCAGAAGATATAGGATTGTCAGAACCAGCATTGTATCGACATTTTAAGAGTAAGAATGAAATTTTACTGAGTGTATTGGAATATTTCAAAATGGAAATGAAAAGTCGTATTCAATCTATCCAATTTAAGGAAGATGATAGTTATGCTGAAAGACTTAGATTGATTTTCAACTCCCAATTACAGACGTTCACTGCTAAACCTGCTATCGTTAGCGTAATTTTTGCTGAAAGTATTTTCCATTTTGATGAAAACTTGAGTAATAAAGTCGCTGAAATAATGGACTTAATGCAAAACTATGTTTTGGAAAATGTTAAAAATGGACAGGAAAATGGACAATACAGTAAAGTAATAGGTGCTTCTACACTAACCACGATAATTATTGGAGGAATGAGAATGACGGTTTTAAAATGGAAATTATCAGGACATAAATCAAATCTAATGAAGGACGGAAAATCTGTTTTGAATGGAATTTTAAAAATGACTGAAAATAAAAATTATAAATATGAAAGAAGTTATTAAACCAAAAGTAAAAACGCTTGCAGTTGGCGAAAGTTTTACAACAAAAGAAATGAATGGCAAAAAAGATATGTTTTTACCAGAACATTCCTCTAACATTGAATCTGTTATTTTTATTCACGAAGGAGAATGTATTTTATTAATCAATGAAAAAAGGAATTACTTCAAAAATGATAGGAGGAGATTAAATAAACGAAAATGAAAAAAATTTGCTTAATTATGTTAGTGAGCGCTCGCAAACTATTTATTATTCCTCTGATATTTATCGGGTGGAATACCGTTCAGGCACAGGAAGTCTGGACACTGAAACAATGTATTGATACAGCACAGGTCTATAATAAAACTCTGCAAATCAACCGAAATCATATCAACATTAGCGAACAAAGGGAAAAAGAAGCAAAGGCCAATCTTATTCCGAAAGTTACAGCCAATACCGATTACAAATATTTTATGGAATTGCCTACGCAATTAATGCCAATGAATGCACTTAATCCGCAAGCACCGGAAGGGCAATTTAGAGATTTGCAATTCGGTGTTCCACACAACATCAGTGCAAATGTCCAGTTGGCAATGCCTTTGTATAATCCACAGGTTTATGGAGCAATTGAGAACACAAAAATTGCCAATGAACTGACACAGCTTCAATTTCAAAAATCGGAAGAACAGGTTTTATACGACATAACTACGCTGTATTACAATGCCCAAATTCTAAAACACCAATTGGATTTTTTGGAAAGTAATCTGATAAATACCCAAAAGTTATTAAAGAATATGGATCTGTTGAAAGAACAGTTATTGGCAAGGGGAACAGATGTGAGCAAAGTGAAATTGCAAGCCGAACAGTTAAATACCCAAAGGGAAAACGTTCACAACAAATACATTTCAATTCTAAATGCACTAAAACTGAATATCGGTATTCCATTGGAGCAAAATATGACCGTTGTTTCTGAAATCGAACAACAAGCCTTAACTGAAAATAATAAAGAAAATATATTGGATTTGAAGATTATTCAGACACAAAACAAATTGTTAAATAGCGAATTAAGCACACTGAACAAATCACGATTCCTGCCCTCACTGAACTTGATTGCTTCCTACGGAACAACAGGTTTTGGTTATGATAAAGCTCCCAATGATTTTCTGAAATTCTATCCCATAGGCTTTGCGGGGTTGCAACTGACTTACCCGCTTTTCAACGGAACGGTTACACAACGAAAAATCAATCAAAAGAAATTAGAAATCAGCAATAACGAGTTACAGGCTCAACTGATTGGCGATAAAAACAAAATGGAAATTGAAAATGTAACCCGACAGCGAAATACAGCACAACAAACCGTTATTAATACCGAAAATCAAATCGCTTTGGCTCAATCCATTTATGAGCAAACCATTTTACAACAAAAACAAGGTACGGCAACGCTGACCGATGTCTTATTGGCTGATAATGCACTTCGTGAAGCACAGCAAAATTACTTGTCGGCAGCTGTAGATTATCTGAAAGCCGATTTGGAACTTAAAAAATTGACAGGTACAATTCAATCAATTAAAAATTAAAAATTACGAATTAAAAATAAACAGTATGAAGAGGTTTATATGGATAATCGTTGGTATTGCTATTGTGGGGTTAGTAGTATTTAAATTGGCAAGTAATAAAAAAATAACTGAAAATAAAGTCTATCAATTTGATAAAGAAAAACCTATTTCAGTAAATGTAGACACTATCCATTTAGAATTATTAAATGAAAAATGGAACTTTACGGGAACATTTGAACCTAATAAAGAAGTCAAATTAAGTGCTGAAACGCAAGGGAAAATAAACTCAATTTTAGTAGATGTAGGCGATATTGTTCAGCAAGGGCAAACACTCATCCAATTGGATAACTCATTGTTAAAATTGCAACTGCAAACAATAGAAGTACAAATTGAGGGATTAAAAGACGATGTAAACCGCTATACAATTTTAACGGAAGCAGATGCAGTACAAGGCGTACAATTAGAAAAAGCAAAATTAGGATTAAAAGCTGCAAAAGTTCAAAAAGCAACCATTCAGGAACAAATTAACAAAACAACTATCAAAGCTCCGTTTAGTGGTGTTGTTACAGCTAAGCTAAGTGAAATTGGTGCATTTGCAGCTCCGGGAGTTCCATTGTTGCAAATTACAGATTTAAATAGCCTGAAATTTACTGTAAATGTTGCTGAAAACAACTTAAATCAATTTAAACCTAGCGAGCAATATACCATTTCAGCAGATGTGTTTCCAGCAATTTCATTACTTGGAAAAATTACAATGATTGGTAGTAAAGCAAATATGGGAAATAGTTTTCCTGTTCAATTTCAAGTAGAAAACACCAAACAATTAGATATCAAAGCAGGAATGTTTGGAAAAGTGAAAATTTCAAATAGTCAAACAGAAAAAGGTTTTTTAATTCCTTCCTCTGCCATTTTAAATAATGAAGAAAAAACGCAAGTCTATATTATTGAAAATGGAAAAGCAATGCTAAAAACAATTGAAATCTCTCAAAATATTGGAAATAAAACCGTAGTAACAGAGGGTTTACAAGAGGGAGATATAATTGTAACAAGTGGGTATATCAATCTTTTTAATGGTGCAAATATCACTACAAAATAAAAACAGCGAATTATGAATATTACAGAAATATCAATAAAACGACCCTCGCTGATTATTGTGCTTTTTAGCGTGTTTGCTCTTTTGGGAGTCATTGGTTTTAAGAATTTGAGCTATGAATTAATGCCCGACTTCAATCAACCTGTGGTTGTAATAAAAACAATATATCCAGGGGCAGAACCTAATGAAGTGGAAACTTCTGTTTCTCGAAAAATCGAAGATGCACTTTCCAATTTAGAAGGAGTGGATTATTTGGTGACAAAATCATTACCTAATGCTTCAGTAATTATTGCCAATTTAAAGTATGGAACAGACTTGGACAAAACGATGCAAGATGCTCAACGCTATATTGACAATATTCGAAAAGATTTGCCGAAAGACATTCTAAGCCCTGAAATGAGTAAGGTTTCTCCTAATGATTTGCCGATAATGTCTATTAGTGCAACAAGTAATTTAGAGCCTACGGAGTTTTATCAGAAAATGAAAGATGATTTCCTTCCTCAAGTTCAACAAATTAAAGGAGTAGCAGAAATTACAATTCTTGGAGGCGAAGAACGAGAAATTCAAGTAAAGGTTGATAAAGAAAAATTGAAACTCTATAAAGTTTCATTACTTCAAGTGGTAGAGGCTATCAATCGCTCAGGAATAGATTTGCCAGCAGGGAAAGTTCAAACAGATACAGAAAGTAATTCTGTTCGTTTAGTGGGGAAATACAATGACATTACAGCTATTGAAAATGTACAAGTTGCAATGCCTTTCCCAAATAGCCCTGTTTATGTAAAAGATGTTGCAGAAGTAAGCGATGGCATTAAAGAAATTACTTCTTATAGTCGTTTTAACGGAAAAGCAGGTATTGGATTAATGATTAAAAAACAAGGAGACGCCAATGCGGTAGATGTTTCTGCACTGATAAAAGAAAAGTTTCAGAGTATTGAAAAACACAATTCCAATTCAGAAGTTCAATTTGTTGTTACAGATGATAGTACTGATAATACTATTGCAGCCGTAAATTCGGTGGTCATCGACTTAATTTTAGCCGTTATCTTAGTTTCTTTTGTGATGTTGTTATTTCTAAGAAGTTACCGAAACGCATTCATTGTTGCGGTAGCTATTCCAACCTCATTGGTTACAGCATTTGGAACAATGTGGCTTTTAGGTTATACACTAAACTTAATGACGCTTTTGGCGATGTCATTAGTAATCGGGGTTTTAGTAGATGATGCCACCGTAGTTTTAGAAAACATTCAACGCCATTTGGATATGGGGAAAGAAAAGCGAAAAGCATCCTTGGAGGGCAGAATGGAGATTGGATTTTCAGCTGTTTCAATTACTTTGGTGGATGTGGTCGTTTTTGTGCCTATTCTATTTTTACAGGTTTTTGTAGCGGATATGCTCAAACAGTTTTCTGTAGTAATTATCGTAACTGTTTTAACCAGTTTGTTAGTCGGTTTTACATTAACTCCTTGGTTAGCTTCACGCATTGGAGAAAAAGACAATTTACAACCCACCAATTTCTTTAATCGTTTCTTACTTTGGTTTGAAAAACAGTTGGATCGTTTTATTAATTGGTATGGCAATTCTTTAAAGTGGGTTTTACGTCATAAAATCATCTTTACGAGCATTGTTTTATTACTATTTGTTGGAACAGGAATAATGATGAAACAGGGAATTATTGGAAAAGAATTAATTGCCACAGGAGACCAAGGAAAGTTTAGAATGGCATTAGAATTTGACAAAAACATTTCATTAGAACAAAACAATCTAGTTTCGGAAAAAATAGAAAACTATATTTTACAACAACCCGAAGTTGAATCTGTCTTTAGTAATGTTGGTGGACCAAGTACAGGAATGGGAAGTTTAGGAGTTGGTTCTGCGAATAAAACGGAATTTACGGTTCAACTAAAGTCTAAGGAAGATATTCGAAATATTTCCACAGAAGCTTTTATGAGAGATTTACGAACTAACTTAGAAAAAGATTTTTCGGGGATTAATTTTTCTATAATGGGATTAGGTTTAATTCCTCGAACAGCACCTATTGAAATCACCTTAAGTGGAAGCGACTTAGACCAAGTAATGCAAGCAGGTAATGACTTGAAACACATCATTGAAAAAATACCCGGAGCTGACAATGTTCGTCTATCAGTAGAAGCAGGAAGTCCGGAACTTAAAATCATTCCTGATAAAGACAAAATGCAACGATTAGGATTAAATACTGCCTATCTTGGAATGAATTTGCGAACAGCATTTACAGGGAATGATGACGCAACATTAACCGAAAACGGAGTAGAATATCCTGTTCGTATTTGGTTGGATAAATTCAGTCGTCAGAATGAGGATGATATAAAGCAATTTAACATCATCAATCCAATGGGTGTACCTATCGAATTATCGCAAGTTGCAACAATTGAGAAAGATAACTCTCCCTCGCTATTAGAGAGAAAAGACCGCCAACCAGCGGTTACACTTACCGCAGATGCTTTAGGTCGCCCGTCAGGAACAGTAGCCGATGATGTAGTTGCTTATGTTAAAAATAACCCTTTACCAGACGGAATAGAAATGACTTGGGGAAGCGACATTAAAAGGCAAAATGATAGTTTCGGTGCATTGGGTTCTGTCTTGCTCATTTCATTTATCTTGATTTATTTAATAATGGTGGCGCTTTACGACAGTTATATTTATCCATTTGTTGCATTATTTGCCATTCCAGTTGCGGCTATCGGTGCGTTTTTGGCACTCAATTTATCGTTAAGCCATTTAAGTCTATTTGCATTGCTTGGCTTAATTATGTTAATGGGGTTAGTTACCAAAAACTCTATTTTAATTGTGGACTTTACCAACCAAATGAAAGCAGAAGGAAAGCACTATAAAGAAGCCATTATTTTGGCAAGTAAAGGAAGAATGCGACCCATTTTAATGACCACTTTATCAATGGCAATCGGAATGTTGCCTATTGCATTAGGAACAGGAACATCAGCGGAATGGAAAAATGGATTGGCTTGGGTAATTATCGGGGGGCTACTTTCTTCTTTAGCTTTAACCGTGTATTTAGTGCCAATGGTTTATGACGTAGTGGATAGCTTGAAAGAAAAATTTAGTTCAAACAAAAAGCATCAATAAATGAAAACATCAATTTTTATTTTACTTACAGTCGGGTTAAGTTTTTTTCTCTGTTCATTTTCGGAAAGTCAGTCGAAAACTTATTTATTAACCGTCAAAGTGGAAAAATTACAAAATTCAAAGGGTGTTGTACAATTCGCCCTTTACAACACAGATGGTTCAATCCCTGATGAGCATTATAAAAGCTATTTCAAGATGGATAAATCAAGAATTGAAAATGGAAAAGCAGAAATTACATTTTCAAACTTACCGAAAGGAATTTATGCCGTTAATATTCTCCACGATGAAAATAAAAACGGTAAAATTGACAAAGGATTTATTTTACCGAAAGAGGGTATCGGTTTTTCAAACTATTCTTCAATCGGTTTAACCAACAGACCCAATTTTTCTAAAGCAAGTTTTGAATTAAATGCAGACAAAACGGTTGAGGTAAAGGTAATTTATATGTAAGCCTTAAAGATAAGCGTAAGTACATTTGCAATTCCCACGAGCAAACGCACAGGCCAAAAATTACAAAAGAACTTACGTTTTACCCAACAGAAAATTATTTTTTAAAATTCCTTCCCTTCTAAAATCTTTTAAAACCGCAGACACACAACCGACACGGAAATGACAGCGAAACTCACGATAGAAAACGACTTGACAACACGAATGACAGAACGCCAGCCTGTAACATCGGTTTTGCAAGATAGCGGGCAAAAGTCTTCGATTGAAACTTTTGTGCTATATTTGAAGTTTTGGCTTCGTTTCAAAGTTAGTAATATAGATCCGCTACCTCGCAAAGCCGTTTCCCGTTGGCAGTTATTTAAAAAATAAGCAATGAGCAAAGAACTGAAATTATTAATAGTATTCTTTCTGGTTTCTATAAATATCAACGCGCAAGAAAAAATCAGCGCTAATCAAGGATATGTAGAGAACAACAAATATTTTAATGAAATACCATACGAAGACAAAAATGGTAAAATCATAATTAATGTACAGATTGAAAATAAGAGTTATAGATTTTTATTAGACACCGGTGCGGCAACCGCCATTTCCGAAAAGCTTCAGAATTCAATAAAATTACATAAGCTTGGAAATATTAAAATGACAGACCAATCTGGATTGACAGATAGTTTGGAAGTGGTTTCCGTGCCAGAGATAAATATTGATGGTATTAAATTTAAAGATATTCCTGCATTTATTGCGAAAAGTGATTCTGACATCTTTTTTTCCTGTCTTGAAATAGATGGAATTATTGGCAGTAATTTATTGAGGAATTCAACTATACAATTTCGACCAAAAGAGAATAAAATCATACTCACAGATAAAAGTAAAAACTTAGGATTGAAGAAAAGAAATGCCGTGCAGATAATAGTTACTCAAAATCAAAGCAGTCCAATTATTCCTATTAAACTCATAAAAGATAACCAAGTAGGTAATGAATATGTTTTGTTTGATACTGGAGACAAGGATTTCTACGTTTCTTCCAATCGAAGTTATACACAGCTTCAATCCCAAGTGGATATCTATGATATATTAGCTAAGAGTATCGGAACTTTTAGTGTGGGTTTCTTCGGAACGGCAGATGAAAATGAACATTTCCTTTTAAAAATTCCTAATTTGAAAATTGGAAATATTGGCTTTCAAAATGTGATTACAAAAACTACTTATAATGAAAATTCCCGCATAGGTGCAGACCTTTTAAAATATGGAAATATTACCTTGGACTATAAAAAGAAAAGATTTTGGTTCGAAGGTTTTCATAAGAATAAAACCATAGAACTAACTGAAAAACCTTGGCCAATAGAACCCGTTTTAAATAATCAAAATGAAATCGTAGTGGGAATAATCTGGGACGAATCATTAATTGAAAAAATTAATGTAGGAGATAAAATATTGAAATTTGGCAATATTAATTATGAAGCTATGAATCATTGTGAAATAATGAATTCAACTTCGAAAGTAGAGAATTCAGAGGCTATTTTAATATATCAAGACAAAAATACCAGAGCAATAAAAGAGCTAAAACTAAACAGAATGTAAGAAAAACAACTGCCAACAATGCATAAACGCAATAGCGGGCAAGTGCCAAACCCGAAAGTAGTTTTATAAATTTAAAGTCTGTTATAACCCGAAAAGTAAGTACGCCAATCCCGCTACTGCGTTTATACGAGACGTTGGCAGAAAATTAAAATTAAACTTTATTTTAAATTGGACGAATCGCTTGCGGATACAATAGAATTTACGCAAGGAAATACGAAAAGTTTAAATGGAAAGTTGAACATTAATTTTCAGTCAACGGTCGGAATATGCCGAATTAGACCTTAAAGTAGAAGTAGGCTTATTTAAAAATCAAAATTATGAGACGTATTAATCTATTTTTTATTTTATTGGCTTGTTTTTCATTATTGTGCGTTAGTTGTACTGAAAACCAACTAGATAAGCTTGAAACAGAAAATGTTTCATTGATCCCTGACGATTTCCATATTTCATTTGATCCTTCTACCCCGACGACATTTAAATTAGGAGAAGTGAATTTAAGTGATTTAATAACATCTCTTAATCAAGAACTTTATGAGATAAATTTTGAAGAAGTTATTAATAATGAAGGTTACTCTTTAAAAAGTGAAACCCAGATTTATATTGGGTATAATTTGAATATTAATGGTAATACAGAAATAATAACAATTCAACCTATTTTCGGTCCTCGCGATAATAAATCCGAATCAAGCGACGATAAAAAATGCGGTGGTGAAGACGGTGACAATTGGAAATTATATGGGACTTGTATGTCAGAGGATTGTGTCGAAGTTTTATCGAATCAAGCGGCAAAAGAATTAAAAAAAGAATTAAAAAGTGGTAAATGTTTAGACATACGTGTAAAACGAAATCCACTAAACGCCAGGGTTTGTGGTCGAGTTATTGACTGTTAAAAACCTATATTTTAAAAGCTATATGTTGCAGTAATCTTCTGCCAACACGTGGTTTGCCAAAAAAGCGGGTTAAGTTATAGCCCGCTTTTTTCGTTCTTATTTTGGACGCACAAAAACATTTAATTTCTTATTTTTGAAAAGGTTAATAAGAAAAAAATGTTTTTGTGCTTGGTTATTTTTAAATCGGAGTTTCAGTCTTTTTAGTCGCTTCTTCGACAAGCCACAAACGTTATAGGTAAGCAAAAGTCCCTAATTCGCCAACTACCTTGTATGGGTCACCTGTTATTTTCGGGTCAGTAATAATTTCGCTTTTGTAATTATGGAGAAAGAATGGAATATCATCTACATAATAAACACGTTCTTTCAAATCAACATTATCTTCACATCTACAGCGCTCTTTAACAAACGTTTCTAATTCAAGTGGATGCTTAAATTCAAAACCTTTGCGTTTTAAACCCTCAATAACAGCATCTTCTAACTGTTTGTTAAGGTTGTTATGAAGCCTACCTATAACATCGTGTATAATGTCATAATTTGGTAGTTGCATATCTTCAAAGTCTGGTGTTTTTATCTTAATTGGTTTCATGTCTATAAAGTTAAGTGTTTAAAATCAAATTACGCATCATACACAAACCGTTGTGCAACATATAAAGTGAAATTTATAAATGATAGAAAACTTTATAATTGACTTAAAAATAGACAATTTTTTACCTGATTACAGACTTTATTATAAAGTTAAACATCAAAAATCACTAAAGAAACTATTGTTTAAACTAGCATTATCTATTATAGTTTTCTTACTAATCAAAGCTTTAGCTGATTGGCCTATCATTGAAAGTATGAGCTTCGCATTAATTATATTAATTACAAACTTTGTGCTTTTTAAAATCTATGACCTATTGACTATTGATAAGAAATTGAAAAAGGTTATTAATAATGCTTATAAAGGAAAAATGAACTTGATCCTTGAGCCAACATTTATTGATTTGGATCAATATGGACGAAAACGAACAATATTTTTATCTCAATTAACAAAATGTATTTTACAATCTAACATTATTTTTTTCATAGAAAAAAGCGATAAATATTTACCCTTTAAAATAAATAGGTCTGAAATGAAAGATGAATCGTTCCAGAAGTTAATAAAAAGACTTCGGAGTTTAGGAGTTATAATCCAAGAGTAAATACATTGCACAACAATATATAACCGCAATTACGGCGGATTCGACTACGTCCGAATCCACGCGTAATTGCTAAGGTCTGTGCTAAATCGAAAATTAACGCATTTTAACCCGTAACTGACGGTTATACGAGACGTTGTGCATAATGTCCAAAAACCGCAGAAAATAAATGAAAAACCTGAATGGAACTTGGCTAAAGATTAAAACAGGAGGCGACTATTGTCGACCAGAATTTATTGAATTCAATAACAACCAAATCATTCATTTTGAACTTGAATCAAAAAGCGGAAATGAATTATCAAAAGTCCGAACTGAATGGAGTGAGAGACTTTCCGAATCAAAATATGAATTCGTAAATGACAAACGAATACGAATATTCAGAATGGGAAAAACTCACACTGTGTTGAGCGAAACTGAATCTAAAACAGAGGAT
>Ga0079225_10001571_pt1 | contig 12882 bp, 11 predicted proteins | sample Poulit2012_FD_76344 | JGI IMG/M metagenome (GOLD analysis project Ga0079225, IMG submission 76344) | Agricultural soil microbial communities from Georgia to study Nitrogen management - Poultry litter 2012 | ecosystem: Environmental > Terrestrial > Soil > Agricultural land | place: USA: Georgia...
AAAAAATCGCCACCTTTGTGACGATTGAATTTGTTAAGCATTAATTTTTAATTTTTCTCGTTCTTCTTCCGTGAAGACACGTGATCTAGTAAGGAAACGCTTTCCCTCAGGTCCTTCTAAAGAAAACATACCACCGCGGCCATCGACGACATCGATAATGAGCTGAGTATGTTTCCAATATTCATATTGGTCTTTAGCGATATAAAAAGGTGCTCCGCCGATTTCACCTAATAAAACATCAGAGTCACCAACCCGAAATTCATCACGGGGGTAACACATTGGTGAGCTTCCATCACAGCAACCGCCAGATTGATGGAACATAAGCGGACCGTATTTTTCTTCCAATGTTTTCATTAATTCAAGGGTTGCATCTGTCGCCACAACACGTTCAACCATAGGATCACTCCTTTCGTTAATAATAGTATATGCACAAAAAGCATAAAACTCCCACAATATAATTTGCGGGAGTTTTTACGTCATTTAAAATAAGCCTGTTGACTCTTCTGTATAGCTTATGAGTAAGTTTTTCGTCTGCTGATAATGACTGAGCATCATAAGATGAGTTTCTCGACCGATACCTGATTTTTTGTAGCCGCCGAAAGCAGCGTGGGCTGGATACTGGTGATATGTGTTCGTCCATACTCGACCGGCTTGGATGTTACGTCCAAAACGGTATGCACGGTTAATGTTACGTGTCCAAACACCCGCACCAAGTCCATACAGTGTATCGTTTGCAATTTCTAATGCTTCTTCATCGTCCTTAAACGTTGTAACAGCTAAGACTGGACCGAATATTTCTTCTTGGAAAATGCGCATTTTGTTATGACCTTTGAAAATTGTCGGTTCAACGTAATAACCGCCAGCGAGGTCGCCGTCCATTTCTTTCGCATTTCCTCCGATGAGTACTTCAGCACCTTCATCCTTTCCAATTTGTAAATAGGACATAATTTTTTCAAACTGTTCGTTTGATGCTTGTGCTCCCATCATCGTTGAAGGATCAAGGGGATGTCCCATCGTAATTTGTTTCGTACGCTCAAGCGCTCGTTCCATAAACTCATCATAAATATCTTCATGAATTAATGCTCTTGAAGGACACGTACAAACCTCACCTTGGTTTAGCGCAAACATGACGAGACCTTCAACAGCTTTGTCTAAGAAACCATCATCATTATCCATAACATCTTTAAAGAAGATGTTCGGTGACTTTCCACCGAGTTCTAACGTAATCGGAATAATGTTTTCCGATGCATATTGCATAATAAGTCGTCCGGTCGTTGTTTCTCCTGTAAACGCTACTTTTGAAACTCGGCTATTTGATGCAAGTGGCTTTCCAGCTTCTAAACCGAATCCATTGACAACATTTAGTACACCTGGTGGTAAAACATCTTTGATAAGATCAATTAAAACGTGAATAGATGCTGGTGTTTGCTCAGCTGGCTTTAAAACGACACAGTTACCAGCAGCTAATGCCGGAGCAATTTTCCACGTCGCCATCAATATAGGGAAGTTCCACGGAATAATTTGTCCAACAACACCGAGTGGTTCATGAAAATGATACGCAACTGTATCATTATCAATTTGACTAATCGTTCCTTCTTGAGCGCGAATAGCCGATGCAAAATAACGGAAATGATCGACAGCAAGGGGCATATCGGCTGCTAACGTTTCTCGTACTGACTTACCATTATCCCACGTTTCAGCAACAGCTAACATTTCTAGGTTGTCTTCAATTCGATTAGCAATTTCATTTAACATGTTTGCACGTTCCATCACAGATGTTTTTGCCCAATCGTCTTTTGCTTTGTGAGCTGCATCTAATGCTAGTTCCACATCCTCTTTTGTTGAACGGGCAATTTCACAAAATACTTCACCAGTAATTGGTGTTGTATTTTCAAAATACTGTCCGTTCACTGGCGGGACGTATTCGCCACCGATAAAGTTATCGTACCGTTCGGCAAAATTGACAATGGCACCCTCTGTATTTGGTTTTTTGTACACCCATACTCCTCCTTTAAATATTGTAAACGTTTACATTAGTGAACAACCGAGATGTCTAATTACATAATAGCAAAAAACAGTTGTTATTTCAATAATTAGACGATTACATCAATTCATTTAATTCAGTTAGTGAAATTTTTAAGATAGTTGACCGCGTGCATCTACGGGCCACTTGTCAACAATTGTTCCATCTTGCACAACTGTATAATAATCAAACAAATTTGCTACTGTACAAGCGTGATTTGGAATGATCGTTAAGCGTTCGTTAATTTGCAAACTTTCAACACCTAATCCGGTAATGACACCATGTTCTTCGGAAAGTCGCTCAATAACTAGTTGCGGGTATTCAACAATGTAGCCGTGGCCGCTAATACTTTCATTTCCATGGGCACCTTTATCTAAGGCGAGCGTTTTGCTGCCGGCATCAATTATTGCTCGATTGTTTTTAACAGATGCAACAGTAGCAACAACTGATAAAGCACATTGCTCAAGGTTAGCGACATTAAGACTTACTTGAACCATATCATAAAAAACAGCATTACCTGGTCTTATTTCAGTAATTCCGGTAACTTTTCCCGCGTGTTTAAAAGTTGGTGTTGCGCCAATACTTTTATGAGTAATTTTAATATCTACTTGCTCACAACGTTTAGCACTCGTTAAAACAGCATCTGCTTCCTCCCGGGCAATTTGCTCTAACATTTTATTTGATGTTGCTGTATAAGCATGACCAGCATGGGTAAAAATGCCATCAAGTAAAAGTGCATCAAGTTTTGTAATATGTTTTGCTAATTGGACAACCTCATTATTTGGTTCAACACCACAACGATTTAAGCCAGCATTAACCTTTATCCAAACGTTAACGGTTTGCTGGTGATTTTTGAAAAATCTGTTTAGTAATGTTGCTTGCTCCATTGAATCGACGGCGACGATTATTTTTGCGCGGTTCATTAACTGTAAAATTCGTTGTAACTTTTCTTCTGCACTTACTGGAAAAGCGATTAAAATATTATCAATCCCACCATGAACCATCCTTTCGGCTTCTCCAACAGTTGCAACAGTAATACCAATGGCACCTGCTTGTATTTGTCGTTTGGCAATTTCGATACATTTATGTGTTTTGATATGTGGCCGATAATTAATATGATGTTGTTTGGCAAATTTGATGATATCGGTAATGTTTTTATTCATTTGTCCGATATTTAATAGTAGTGCAGGTGTTTGTATTCGTTCTTTTTTATTCATAGGACGTCTCCTTTTTTAAGTATGATGGCTACTCATTTACATAATAAGTTAAATGTTTCTAGTTATGATATGTATAAACTTTTTTTAAAAATATTCATGACATCTCACCTTTAATTGAACAGTATAACTTTTTAAAAATGGAAGCTATTAATAGTCGGGAGTAGTGGTGTCTTGAAAATGCGAAAGTGTCATGAGGAGGGCTTTAAAGAATAAATTGATCAAAATTAGTTTCTAATAGTATAGCACGGAATTATAAAATATTGCTAAATTTGTAATAGACACGCGATAGTTCAAAACATCTTCATGTTATAATTAAAGGCACAATTTCCTAAAAACAACGATTGTATATGATGACAAATGTACTAGTTTTAATTAGAAATTGTCATTTACTTTATCATTAAAAAAATAACACAATCTATTAAAAATAGGTAGAGGTGATTAAGTGAACAAACGTTTTCGATTAAAATTATTTTTTACGATGATTATTTTTGCTATCGTTATTTTATTTTCTGTTGCATTTATCGACTATGTTCGCTTAAAAGAAGAAGCAGTTAAAAATTATGACTTCCAAATAACAAAAACAGAGGAAGAGGTAAAATATGCCCTGCAGACGATCGATAAGGCATATTATTTATTTGATCAAGAAACTGTTTCATTATTAGAAGAGCAAACGAAAGAATTAATGGCTTATTATGAAAAACAGCCACAATTTGATGAATGGGATTTTCAGTTATTAAGTGACGAATACGATGTTGATATTTATATTATTGATGAACATAATGTCGTTACACATAGTAATAAAGTAGATGAGATTGGTTTGGACTTTTCTGAATGTTGTAAAACCCTTGAAAAAATATTAAATGAGCGTCGTGAGTCTGGTGGCTTTTTTGTTGATGCGATGGATGTAGAACAAAGCTCTGGAGAAATTCGCCGTTATAGTTATATGGCAACAGATGATAAAAAGTATATTATTGAACTTGGTTACTCTTTACAAGACGGTACGATTTTTGAACAGTTTAATTTTTTAAGTACCATTGATGATCTTATTGAACGTTTTCCAATGATAAAAGAAATTAATGTTTTAAATCTCGGCGGATTGTCCTTAGGTTCTCTCGATGAAGAATTGCCTAAAGAGCGTAGAGATGCCTTTCAACAAACACGGGAATCAAAAGAGACGACGGAAGTAAAAAGTGAATCTGCACCAATTACCTATCGTTATGTACATTATGCAACACCGTTTGACCCAGGTATTGCCCAAAGTAAAATTTTGGAAATTATTTACGATGAATCGAGTTTCCAAGCGTTGTTAACTAAACATCAGCGAACGTTTGTTGTGCAATTTATGATCGTACTTATTGTAACGATTATCATTTCACTATTAATTTCGCGTTGGATGGCTCGCCCAATTTATTTAGCGTTTCACGATAGTATGACACATTTGAAAAATCGAGCAGCATTTGAAGAAATATTGAAGGATATATGTGCAAAAACAACAGGAACAGGCGCTTTACTTATGCTTGATATCGATAATTTCAAATCAGTAAATGATCAACTCGGCCATGATCAAGGTGATCAACTTTTAGTGAAAATTGCTAGGGCCCTTCAAAAGACATTAGGCCCCGATATAGATACTTTTCGGGTCGGTGGGGATGAGTTTGCTGTCGTTATGCATAATACATCAAAGGAAGAAGCAAAGAAAATAGCTCGAGATTTACGGAAAAGTCTTTTACAAATGTTTCAAATGGAAGAGACATTAAAGGATTTAGATCTCGGGGTAAGTATGGGAATTTCATTGACCCAACAACATGGGGAAAATCCAGAAATTTTATATAAAGCAGCTGATTTAGCCCTTTATCGATCAAAATATTCAACCGAAAGTAAAATAAATATATGTACTGAGGAAGTCGTTTAGTTTTTTAAAAATATATTTGATAGGAAATAAAAAAGTTGCGATCATGTCGCAACTTTTTTTATATGATCTGTAAACCAATTTTATCGATCGTCGTTTTTTCTATTGTATAATCAGGCAATTTATCCCCTAATTTTTGGGCGATTTGTTCACCTTTATTTTGTGGGACGAAAGAAATCATCGTCGGTCCGGAGCCGCTAATAACAGTTCCGTAAGCACCGAGATCTCTCGACAATGTACGAATCTTTTTGTAGTTAGAAATTAATCTTGCCCGATATGGCTCATGTAACAAATCGTTTTCCATCATTTTACCCGCTAAGACATAATTTTCTTGTAACAATGCTGCGATCATTAAATTGCCAACACTGCTTGCCTTGACAGCACGTTTAAAGGGTATTTCAGCTGGTAAAACTTGCCTTGCTTTTTCGGTTTTTAATTCAACATCAGGTATAGCGATAACGAGATCGACATTAAAAGAGTCGATTTTTATAAAATTAATTTCATCTGACTCGGAAATATGCGTCACAATACAGCCACCAAAAATCGAAGGGGCGACATTGTCAGGATGACCTTCAAGTAATGTCGCTTCATGTAATTTTTGTTCATCGTTTAGTTGTAAGGAACAAATTTGATTCGCTAACTCAATGCCAGCAACAACTGCCGCTGCACTACTTCCAAGTCCCCGTGCAAGTGGAATTTCACTCGTCATCGTCACTTTACACGGGCTTAAATTTTTTTCATATTTAGTAGCGATGTGTAAAGCAACTTTATAAATAAAGTGATCTTGTGGATTTGTATATGTTGGTAAGGAATCAGATTGATGTACAAATTCCCACGACTCACTTTGTTCTACATGTAATGTTAAATATCGTTGGACCGCTATGCCAATTGAATCAAAACCGGCTCCCATATTTGCTGAGCTTGCAGGAATTTTTAACGTAAAAGGTTGCATTATTCAATCACACCTTTAATAAAATCTTTGACAGCTTGTTCATCATTTTCCACAGTTGTTGCCGTTATTTGGAATTCATCAAGTACTGTTTGTGGGTCTTTTAGGCCGTTTCCTGTTAAAATAGCAACGACTTTGCTTCCCGCCGGAATGTTGCCAGCTGCAACTTGTTTTATAACACCAGCGATTGAAGCCGATGAACCAGGCTCAGCAAAAACACCTTCCTTTTGAGCAAGTTGACGATAAGCTTTTAAAATTTCTGCATCTGTAACAGAGTCGATCCTTCCGTTTGATTCATCACGGGCATTTTCCGCTAATTTCCAACTTGCCGGTGCACCGATACGAATAGCTGTTGCAACAGTTTCAGGTTCTTGAATCGGTTCACCTTGTGTAATGGCTGCAGCTCCTTCAGCTTCAAAACCGAAAATTTGTGGCAAGCCCGTCTCATGTTTGCCGTCATATTCTTTAAAACCTTTCCAATAAGCACTAATATTTCCAGCGTTACCGACAGGAATTGCTAAAATATCTGGTGCTTGTCCGAGTTGATCACATACTTCATAAGCAGCGGTCTTTTGGCCTTCGATGCGATAAGGATTGACAGAATTAACGAGGGTAACAGGTTCTGTCTCGCTAATTTGCCGAACCATTTGTAATGCGTCATCAAAGTTCCCATCAATTTCAACGATCTCTGCACCGTACATCATCGCTTGGGCTAATTTACCAAGTGCCACTTTTCCTTTAGGAATAACAATAATTGATTTTATACCAGCTTTTGCTGCATATGCTGCTGCGGCGGCTGATGTATTACCTGTTGAGGCACAGATGACACACTCACTACCTTCTTCAACTGCTTTGGCAACAGCCATGACCATTCCACGATCTTTAAATGAACCAGTTGGATTAGCCCCTTCAATTTTTGCATAAAGTTCAATGTTTAATTCCTTTGACAAGTGTGATAAATGTACAAGGGGTGTATTTCCCTCTTGAAGTGTTAATGCTGGCGTCTTATCTGTCACCGGTAAAAATGATTTGTAATGAGCGATTAAGCCTGGCCAATTCATTTTAAGCATCCCCCTCGACACGATAATAACTTGCGACATTTTTGACAACATCAGATTCATTTAATTTTTCTAATGCCTTATTAAAGTTTGCTAAAGATGTTTTATGAGTAATGATTACAATTTCCGCAACCTTCGTTTCCTTGCTTGGCTTTTGAATAATTCGTTCAAAGCTTATATTTAATTGTTTAAAAAGTTGGGATATATTTGCAAAAGCACCCGTCTCGTCCTTTGCATGTATTCTGACATAAAATTGACTAATCGTATCTTCCTTATCCAATAGTTTTTTATCGTATAGTGGTTCAATGTATTGTTTACCATTAACATTTAAATGTTTATTTTTAATGACTGCAACGATATCAGACATGACAGCTGTTGCGGTTGGTAAACTTCCGGCTCCCGGGCCATAAAACATCGTTTCTCCAACAAATTCACCACTTACATAAACGGCATTATATTCATTTTTTACACTTGCTAGAGGGTGCTCGTTACATAAAAATGTCGGTTGAACACTCACTTCAACAGCATCTTTATTTTTCGTAGCTGTACCGATTAATTTCATCGTATATCCTAATTGTTGCCCATAGGTTAAATCTTCAAGTGGTAATCCTGAGATACCACTAACTGTTACATCATCTAACTCGACATCCATTAAAAAGGCTAATCGAGCTAAGATGACCATTTTTCTCGCAGCATCTAAGCCCTCAACATCTGCTGTTGGGTCCGCTTCAGCAAAGCCTAATTCTTGTGCTTTTTGTAAGGCATCTGTATACGTCCAACTTTCATCATTCATTTTTGTTAAAATATAATTCGTCGTTCCATTAACAATACCTATTATTTTATGAATCCGGTCTGCAGCAAGTCCATCGGAAATACTACGTAATAGTGGGATACCGCCACCGACGCTCGCTTCATAAAATAAATCGCAATTATTTTCCTTTGCAATCCTGTGTAGCTCGGTTCCGTGTAAAGCGATTAAATCTTTATTTGCGGTAACAACGTGTTTCCCCGCTTGTAAAGCTTGTAATATATACTCCCGGGCTTGTTCAACGCCGCCAACTACTTCAACGATGACGTCAATCGTATCATTATTAATAACATCATTAGGATTTGTTGTAAGAACAGTAGATTGGCCAACCATATTTTCATATTTTTCGAGATTACGTACAAGAATGTGGCTCACGTTTATTTCACAATCTAATTGGTGTTGGAGTTTCTCCTGATTATTATCGATAATTTGCTTAACTCCTGAGCCGACAACACCAAAACCTAAAAGACCTACATTAACTTTTTTCCCCAATTATGACACCTCTTATTTGTCCGTTGTGAATGCACACTTGTATTTTTGTAGTAGACATATTATAAACTTGTTCAGCATTGAATAGCAAGTGATTATCTTAAAAAAACGACAAACTAAATTTATTTTTAAATGAGCCTTGAAAAATTGATTCGCTTGTTTAAATAATAAATAACCGGAATCCCTATAGCCATGACGATAAATTCACCGATCGCAGTCGTTAACCATGTGAACAGAAAAGGTAATCCTAAAGCTAATTTCAACATAAAGGCGACAATGTACATATTAAAGGTAAAAATGAGCGTATTAATACCCATTAATACAAGTCTGTTTTTAACGAAATAGCTCACACTTATCGTCATCGTTAAGGAGACGACAGATTGCAGCAGTCCAAGTATTTCAAAGACGCCAAGAGTTGACATTAATAAATTAGCAATAAAAACGCCGGTGATAATTCCCCAAAAGTATTTTCGATTAAAGACAATTAAATGGTTAAACATTTCCGAGACGCGAAATTGGATGTTCGTAAATCCAAAAGGGGCGATAATGGCTGTCACCGCAATGTACAAAGCGGCGAGTACTCCGTTTGTGACTAATGTTCTAATATTCATTTGTATACACTCCTTAGTTTTTTTGCGTGGGATGGTTGCGAACCACGGTGACTAATATTAGTCAACATGTCTTATTGTAACAGGATAAGGATATAGTTGTAAGGAAAATGTTTATATGTAAAGTCCATTCAGGTCGACTTTAATAGTAGAATTATTAATAGGTATTAATCGTTGAAGAGTGAATTATTCAAAGGAGATAAAAGTCGGTAAAAATTTTTATAAAAAATATTTATTATTCATTGAATTATCGTTTTAAAGCATGTTACAATAAAAAATGTTAGAGACGAGTATTTCCACTATACGGATAATGTTTTTAAAGACATTCTTGCATAATTTTAGAAATGGTTGTCAAATTGATTTCTAAATGATAACATTAAAAATAACGTTATTTGTTGGCAATCTTGAAAAAAGAATAGTTTGTTTAAAGGCGGAGTCTGTCACCAAGGGATACGTATGTCTCTTAACGGCAGGCTTTTTTTAATTTAAGGAAATAGCCATACATAATTATTAGGGAAATGAGTAAGTATAAGACTTTGAATGTAAGCGTATTAAAACATACATAATTAGGGGTTGATAATATTGATGATTGCAGGATTAATTATTATACTTATTCTCGTTTTGTTTTTACCATTTACAAAACTTGTTGAAAGAAACTTAGAAGTATTTTTATTTATTATGGGAATTTTATCGATACTCGTGAGCCAAGTACTCGATTGGCCACTTGTAAAAGAGGCATTAATTAGTCCGATTAATATTACGTTGGCGGTACTTATTGCTGGTTTGTTATTCCGCTGGTTCCAAAAGCCAATTGAATCCGGTGTATTATGGATGAGTACCGCAATACCGTATCGTCTCTTTATCGCTTTATTTACAATTGTGCTAGGGTTAATTTCCAGTATTATTACCGCAATAGTTGCGGCGATTATTTTAGTTTCTGTTATTTCTGTTCTAAGAATGGATCGTGAATCAGAAATTCGCTTAGTCATTTTAGCTTGTTATGCGATTGGTTTAGGGGCTGTATTAACACCATTAGGTGAACCGCTCTCAACAATCGTCGTCAGCAAATTAGACGAAAGCTTTTTCTATTTATTTAATTTAGTCGGTATTTACATCATTCCTGGAGTTGTTATTTTCGGGATTATTACAGCGTTATTAATTAAACCACGTGACCCAAAGGTTTTAGAGCAAGAAGTCGAATCAGAATCAGATGTTGAATCGTATGGTGAAATTTTCATTCGTAGCTTTAAAATTTACTTATTCGTTATGGCGTTAACGTTTCTAGGTGCTGGTTTCCAACCGTTTATTGAACGTTATTTACTCGATTTGCACCCGCTCGTTTTATATTGGATTAACATTATTTCAGCTATTTTAGATAATGCGACATTAGCAGCGGCGGAAATTAGTCCAGCGATGAGCGAACCGACGATAAAAGCTATTTTACTCGGTTTAACCGTTAGTGGGGGTATGTTAATTCCTGGAAACATTCCTAACATTATTGCGGCGGGTAAGTTACGTATTACGAGTTTGCAATATGCACGTTTTGCAGTACCCGTCGGCTTAGTGGCAATGATTATTTATTTCGTCATCATTATATTAACGATATAAATGATAAAACTTTATTATTTACCCATAGGGCACGCTCTCTCGATAGGGAGCGTGTTTTAGTTTATAAGCGTACCTTGGCGGGCAATGCCTAATGCTTTAAGTAACGATGCATTCGTTGTAAAGAACGTAAGCATAGGTAGTTAAATTTTGTCAATAGAAAGAAGTTATTTTCTGTTAAATATACGTCTAATGTAAATAGTTTAGTTTGATTGTTAGCTAACTGTTTTTAGTACTTATAACTTTTTCGATCGTTTTAATTAAAGACTGTTTAAATGCGACTTTATCATCTGCTGTAAATGGACGTGGTCCTTTCGTTCGCTGACCTGCTCGTCGCATAAGTGCATGTTCATGCCGCGTTTGTAAAAGACGCTCAATATTTTTATTCGTATATAAATAACCCTTTGGATGGATGACGATACATCCTTTACCGAGACAAATAGCCGCAAGTCCGTAATCATGAGTAACGACTAGATCATTTCGTACGACACGCTCGATAATAGCAAAATCGGCAACATCTTTTCCTTTATCAACATAAATTGTTTTAACATAACTTGGTAGCGGATCGTGGGAGAAATGCGAATAACTCTTAATAAGAAAAACTTGTTTAGAATAGTCTTTTGCAACGTCAAAAATTTCCTCTTGAACTGGGCAAGCATCGGCATCGACGTATATTTTCATGAAATCAACTCCAGTCTATATAATAGAAGGGCGTAGTTACTTTTCATTTTCATTATTTAATAAGTGTTTGTCAATGATGAATATAATTATTCGTTAACAAGCTAATTATTACTAGCCCAACGCACGTAGACGAGTTTGGATTATCGTTAAGCGGGATGGAGCGAGCATGAATTTGGATGGAGCGAGCATGAACCCACTCTGACCGAGCATGAACTCAATCGAAGCGAGCATGAACCCACTCTGACCGAGCACGAACTCAATCGAAGCGAGCATGAACCTACTCTGACCGAGCACGAACTCAATCGAAGCGAGCATAGATTGGTCTCAAGCGAGCACAAACCGGATTTGAGCGCGCATCGTCCCCGTCTAACCGAGCACGAACCCACTCTGACCGAGCATGAACTTAATCGAAGCGAGCATAGATTGGTCTCAAGCGAGCACGAACCGGATTTGAGCGCGCATCGCCACCGTCTAACCGAGCACGAACTTAATCGAAGCGAGCATGAAGCGGTCTTATCCGAGCATGAACTAAGTTGCAATGTACACTAATAGAATGTCGCTCTCGCTAAAATTGAATTGATGAAGACGTTATAAATTTTTTTAAAGATAAATATTACAATCTTTGTTATACTAAAATGAGAGACACCTCATTACATATAGGAGGTAAGATATTGTGTCGAAACAGGATCAATTATATAAAGATGCTATGAAAATGTTGAAGAAAACGAGTCGTACGTTTTATATTCCGATTACCTTACTAGGTTCAACATTGCGTAAAACGGTTGGGTCTGCTTATTTGTGTATGCGGGCGATTGATGAGATTGAAGATCATCCGACATTGGATGCTGAACATAAAGTGGAATTACTACGTCAAACGGGTGACTTGCTATACGCAAAGTCCTTTGATGGAGAAAAATATTTAACAATACTCACACCATATAGAGATATTTTACCGGAAGTTTCGCTTCGTTTAGGTGATTGGTTAGATGTTTGCCCATCAGGAATCGTGCAAAGGGTAAAAGAAGCGACAGGAAAAATGGCGTATGGAATGGCTGATTGGGTTAAAAAAGATTTCCATATTCGAACGAAAGAGGATTTAGATGAATATACGTATTATGTAGCCGGTCTCGTTGGTGAGATGCTTTCTGATATTTGGTATTGGTACGATGAAACGAAAACAGACCATACGTTAGCTGTTGGATACGGGCGTGGCTTACAGGCAGTCAATATTTTACGTAATGAAGATGAAGATTATGAAGAGCGTGGCGTTAACTTTATTCCTGAAGGTTGGACACGGGCGGATGTATTTGTTTATGCAAAGGAAAACTTGCGCTTAGCTGATGAATATATTAAAGATATTTCGAATCGAAAAATATTACTATTTTGTAAAATTCCTTTAGCCCTAGCAAAGAAAACCCTTGCTGCAATGGAAAAGGGTCAAGTGAAAATGTCACGTAAAGAAGTTGAAGAAACTGTTAAGGAAATTACTGGAGAATAATGAAATTTATAGGGTGCTTTGCCTAGTTGCAAGCATC
>Ga0079225_10001573_pt1 | contig 12881 bp, 15 predicted proteins | sample Poulit2012_FD_76344 | JGI IMG/M metagenome (GOLD analysis project Ga0079225, IMG submission 76344) | Agricultural soil microbial communities from Georgia to study Nitrogen management - Poultry litter 2012 | ecosystem: Environmental > Terrestrial > Soil > Agricultural land | place: USA: Georgia...
GTTTCCATATTACAGTCGATATCATCACGATAGACAAGTGGAGCATGATGCTGATCGGACAGAAGACAAACAGCCCGGCGGATGATATGGTGTTCATCTCCTTCATGGACATCCTCGATATAATGATGCTGTGAAAAATGCGTATTCAAAAAGGCCGGGGCATACGCCCGGCTGGTACATGCCGGTCAGTCCTCGAGGAACAGCACCGGTTCTTTTTGAAAATCCGTCGCCATCATCAGATGATAGGCAAGCACAGTCGTAGTGATTGCACCCACACCACCCGGCACAGGGGTGATATAGGAAGTCTTGTCCTTGACTGCTTCATAGTTCACATCACCGACCATTCTGCCTTCCTCGGTGAAGTTGATACCGACATCGATGACGACCGCGCCCTCTTTGACGTGTGCATCATCGACCAGATTTCTGACGCCTGCAGCGCTGATGATCACATCCGCATTTTTGCATTTATCCACCAGGTCATCGGTGTAGAGGTTGCATGTGGTCACCGTCGCTTCTTTGTTAATCAGCGACAGGGTGAGCGGTTTACCCACAACCGCACTCGCGCCGACCACGGTGACATTCCTGCCCTTGAGATCGATGTCATAGAATTTCAGGATTTCCATGACTGCAGCGGGTGTGCATGGTTCAAGGCGGTCCGGCTCACCCGTCAATACCTTCCCCATGTTGACCGGCGTCATGCCGTCGATGTCCTTGATCGGATTCATCAGTTCCACGACGCGCTTCATGTCGATGTGTTTCGGCACCGGCTGCAGCAGCAGGATGCCGTTGACCGAGTAATCCTCGTTGATCTCCCTGAATTTCGTCAGAAACGCCTTTGCGGAAACGTCCCCCGCAAAGTGATACTGTTCCGTCTCGATGCCGAGCTTTTCCAAGCGTTTCATTGCGGCATTTTCATAGGAGATCGCATCCGTCAGTTCCCCGATCCTGACAAAGGCCACCTTCGGCTTGATCCCGTGCTTATGGGATTCCGCGAGCGCATCCGTAATCTCCCCGGAAAGATAGGCAGCAACTTTCTTACCTTCCATAATCGTCGTCATTAGCAAGTTCTCCTCCATGGACTTTTTATGAACACAAACCGTGTACTCTTCCCTTCAATCATAGCAGAATAAACACAGGAACCGCCACTAATCATATACGCGCACAAAAAAGGCCGCCTGTAATCAGGAGGCCGGAAAGCGACACTTACTTCGTTTCACGATGAAGTGTGTAGCTGTTTGATCTAGGGCAGTATTTTTTCATTTCAATACGCTCAGGATTGTTTTTTTTGTTTTTAGTCGTAATATAGTTACGATCTCCACAGTCAGTGCAAGCCAAAGTTACATTTACTCTCATCAGTTCCGCCTCCTTTGCTATACGTGTTTCCAGTTCGATTTGCGGCGATGGATCTGCAAAATTGGAACAATATTAATATTATACCATGTCAGACAGTACTCTGAAAGGACTGCCGGGCTACTTTTCAACTGGCCAGTTGATCATCCCGCAATGTGGGATGAAACGATTGCTGTACAATATCAGCCAGATCCCCGTATTCATTAAACCGCCTTAACCATTTTAAGCGTTTCTGCTGTTTTTTTCAATACTTTTGTAAAAATAACGATTCATCCCCTTGTGCAATCGTAATCGTTACGATATAATTTTAAATCGTAATCATTACGTTATGCCGAATAAAAGGAGTACACATACATGAAAAAAATAATGACAGTCATATATACGGCTCTGCTGGTGCTCACACTTGCCGCCTGTGGAAATGACAGAGATGGCGGCAGTGAAGATGGGACTATGCAGATCTATACAACCGTCTTCCCGCTGAAAAGTTTTGCTGAGCAGATTGGCGGGGACACGGTCGATGTGGAGACGATCTATCCGAATGGTGTCGACATTCACTCATATGAACCCACACAAAAAGAGATGATCGACTTCGCCGGCGGGGATTTGTTCCTCTACACTACCGATGAATTCGACCCCGTCGCGGAAAAGATCAAAAATGCAGTCGGAGACCACAGCAATTTCCATGCAGCGGGAAACACCATTTCCGAAGATGATTTCATAGAAATGCACGAGGGGCATGACCACGGGGATGAAGATCATGATGAGGCGCATGGACATGGTGATGAAGGGCATGGGCATGGATCGGAAGATCCGCACATATGGCTGGATCCGGTATTTTCCCTTCAGATGGCCGAATCGATAAAGGACAGGCTGGTGGAGATGAATCCGGATCAGGAAGCGCTCTACAATGAAAACTTCGAGGCTCTTGCGAATGATCTCAAAGACATCGATGCAGAATTCAAGGCTATAACCGGAACTCCTGTGCGCGACACCATCTACATTTCGCACGAATCCCTCGGTTATCTTGCGGACCGATATCATTTCAACCAGGTCGGCATCACCGGCATGAACAATCAGGAGCCGTCCCAGCAGGAACTCGTCGAAATCATAGAAAACGTCGAAGCACAGGGGACACCTTATATACTTTATGAACAGAACCTCACATCCAGGATTGCCGACACCATCCGGCGGGAAACCGACACCGAGCCGCTGGAATTCCACAACCTCTCCGTTCTGACCGACAGAGATCCAGATGATGCAACCTATCAATCACTTATGCGTGAAAATATCCAGGTGATCGACAGAGCGTTGAACGAATAGTTTTGAATTGGGCGCCCCTTCCGGGGCGTTTTTTGTCGGGATGTCAGCGTCGGTTTTGGAACGATGATGACATAGCGGCCTCATCTTATCGTCGTTTAAGAAGCGATGATAAGGGAACAGTGATCCGGTATATGAGCACGCTGGAATTAAAAGCGGAAATGGCGCGTAAATGATTGCATGTCTGCCGGGCTGTGCATCCGTGCGCTCAATCATGCCCCGGACACCCGCCGGCCAAGACAAAAGCGGGACACCGGAAGTGTCCCGCCAAAAAGACCGGCTATTCGTTTTCCGTGTTGACTTCCCGTTTCAGGTTCTCCGTGAATTCTTTGATTTCATCCACGTCTTTTTTCAAAAAGAATGCCAAAACGGCAATTCCCGCTGTTGCAACGACGAGCAGTACAACCAACAATTTAAAAAGAAATACAAATAATGATTTGATGAATTCCATAACTGCCTCCTATATCCTTTTGCCATCATTTACCCAATACCCAAAAAATAAACCGGAAAAATGAAATAAGCCCTTGCAATTAATCTGAAAATTCAGTATTATAAAGATAGTTAATTAACATTAACTATAACCTATTCCATTTTCTTAATAAAAATTTCTCCTATTTTTCCTGCACTCACCCGGTGCAGGTTTTTCTGTGTCTGCGCAAATCAATTATCCTTTGACCACTTTAATATAGACGGTTCTCCTGCGCGGCCCGTCGAACTCTGCAAAGTATGTGCTCTGCCATGTGCCATAGATCACTTCGCCTTTTTCCACAATCAGCGTCTCACTTGCACCCACGAGCGACGATTTCATATGGGAGTCCGAATTGCCCTCGGCATGCCGGTACTCTTTTTTGTTGTCGAACGTGACATTCATGCCGTAGACCAGATCCCGCACGACATCCGGATCTGCATTCTCATTGATTGTAACACCCGCAGTAGTATGCGGTGTGAAGACAACCACCACCCCGCTTTTCAGCTTGGATTCTGCGAGCGCTTTCTGCACGAGTGAATCGATATTGATAAAACTTTCCCGCTTATCGGTTTCGACTTCATACTTGAATAGCATTTTATCACCTTTAATCTTCAGTATTGTGGGTACTATATTACTAGAGATTGATGAAAGGAGAAATCGGAATGCCTTATACAACAAATGATTATCCGGATTCACTGAAGAATATGGAAAAGCTGGAACGAAGAAAAGCGATTGATATCATCAATGCACTGCTTAAAGAAGGGTATGACGATGACCGTGCAATCCCGATCGGGACCGAACAGGCACAGGATTGGTATAAAGATGCTACCGAGAAAGAATTAAAAGAACTTGAGGATAAAGACATCACCCAGCACGAAGACGATCCCGATGTCCAGGGCGGCAAAATAGCTGATAACGACGTCGAGGTCTTCTATGAAGATGACGAATGGAAAGTACAGACAAAAGGGGCGAAACGTCCCAGCAACACGTATGATACGAAAGAGGAAGCCGTTAAGCGGGCAAAAGAGATCGCCGGCAACCGCGGAGCGGAAGTCATCACCCATAAAAAGGATGAATAGCTGAATTGGAGCTGGGACAAAACTCCCGGAAGATAGTATATTTTATGAATTACAGATAAAATCCGTACGTTAGACACCCGGGGAATGGCATCTGCGTAAGACTGCAGGCTTACGCAGATGCCCCGGGAAAGCTAATGTACGGATTAATTTTTCTGGGGATGTTTATGTCCCAGCCCCGTTTTTCATACTTGTGCATTCAGTTCCATTTTACTGTCGATACCGGCTTTATCAAAGGTCAGCCCCTCCTGCGTGAAGTTGCACTCCTGCATGATTGATGCCAGATGGATGATAGAACGATTGCCGGTGTCTCAATGCCCGGCAACTCCCCTGTACTCTTCCACAGGACAAGCCCGTAACCGACATCTTCAATGATGTACCTGTTGTTGAACGTTGTCGGTCCCAGCAGGTCTTTCAGCACAATGCTTTCGTCATACTGCTCCCTGAGATTTTCACCTGTCGCGAAATATGTGCTGCGTTCTGAACGGGTATAATGTACCTTCCATATAAAACTATCCTTTTTTAATCAGTTCAATCGCCGGAATGTCGGCAGGCGCCCAATCCAGTGCATCGATGACATCCCTTTTGAGCCATTTCATATCGACATGTTCAAGCAGCTGGATTTCACCAGATGTCACTTTGGAGTAATAGGTCGTCAACTCGACAATGCCGAAATCATATTCATGGACAGTAGTGGTGATCTTGTCACCCACTTCGATCCGGCAGCCCATTTCCTCTTCCAGTTCACGTATCAGGGCATCCAGAGGTTCCTCCCCCTCTTCGATTTTACCGCCGGGGAATTCCCACATCAGCTCAAGGCTTTTTCCTTCAGGGCGCTGGGCACATAAAATTTCGTCATTTTCATTTACAATGACAGCTCCGACCACTCTTATGTATTTCTTCATGTCTTCCTCCGAAATCTTTTTCCCCAATTATAACAAATTGCTTCGAAAATGAAATTAAACCGTGTCATATGTATAATTATGATAAATAAATTTCATTTGGGCGTTAAAGTATTTCGAATCTGGGTATGTTAACATGAAAACCAGGTTATTTATATGCATTCAGCATATTTCGGGCATAAAAAGCCCCTGCCTGAAATTATTAAGAGGTCGGGTGCATTTCTCAGGCAGGGGTAAATCCAATTAAGGGTAAGGAAAAAATGAACTTACTATAAGTTGCTAATAAACATCGATCGGGCGGGGTCTACCATCAGACATGTATGGACCGCCGTTCATGACACTGTATGCCGGCTCATCCGACTTAACAATACTCGCTTCTACTGTTTCCGGACTGGTGAATGTCACTGCGCCAAACAGCATCAGACTCACAATCAATACGCTGATAAGTTTTTTCATCCCTTCACCACCAATCAATGTCTATAACCATATTATGTAGTATTCTAAATATTTAATCAATATTCACATATGCAAAAATTGTGAACAAACGGGAGGATATCAATGGAATATTTTGAGCGGTTCAAAAAATTACGCCAGCTGAAAGGTCTGACCCATAAAGATCTCACAGAAGGCATATGCGGCATGACAACCATCTACAGATTCGAACGCGGGGATACTGCAATTACGGCAGAGGTGCTCTATCAGCTGTGCCAGCGCCTTGGCATCAGCATACAGACTTTATTCGTCGACGAAGGCTCAGAATATGCGATGATCGATTATTATTTGGAAAAATTGCGTGAATATGTCTATTTCAGACATCCCGAAATGCTGAAGATGACCCTGAAGGATGCCGATGAAACAATAAACAAGCATGACGGTTTCGACTTGAAATACAATAATTTCGACAGACTCTTCAGGACATACTCTGCCATCACATTCAGAAATGAAAAGAAGTACGATGAAGCAGAAAAGATTCTCGTGGAACTGATGAGAACAAAGAAGAACAAGTCGGATCTCGAGCTTGAGATTATCAATTCACTTGGAGATTTATACCTTATTCAGGAAAAGTATGACGATGCACTTGAAATGTACACCCGCTACAGGACACGCATACTGGAACATGAGGATATCAATCACTTCGATCATTATATGCTGATCCAGTTATACTACGGCTACGCGAACAGCCTGTACAGCAACCACGATTACATACAGGCACTGGACATATGCTACAAACTGCTGATCAGAATCCAGGAACGCAACACGATGTACTATCTGGGCAGGACCCATCATCTCATGTGCCTCATCTACACCGCTCTGTATGATCCGGATAACGCGGAAGAACATTTGAGTAAAGCGGAATCCGCCTTCCATCTGGAAGACATCAGCGAAAAAGTGGCAGACCACGTCAGAGTGGCGGGAACAGAGATTGACAATCTCCGTAAAAACAAAAGCCTGTGACAGCGCGTTGTCACGCATACAGACTTCTACAGTTCCCGCCTGTACCGGCGGGATATCTGCACCTCCCCGGTTTCGGTCTTCGTCTTCTTGTCGCGCTGGTATACGAAACCTCTTGCTTCGTAAAACGGCAGGCCGTGTTCATTCCCTTCCTGTACAGAGACCCATTGGCAGACCGCCCCTCTTTTCCTGTGACCCTCTGTAATTTTCGCAAGCAGTTCTTTACCGATGCCCCGGTAACGGTATTCCCGGTCTACATAAAAGACGAACACTTCAGATGTATCAAGCGCCGTCATGCCTCCTCCGATGACCCCTGCGACCACGCCGTTTACCTCTGCAACATAACTGTAGCTGCCGCGTCTGATATCCCCGGCCACTTTATCTTCTGTGTACCAGAAGGAGATTATGCTCCGCTGGAAAGATTCGGACATCGTCCCGTCCACCGTCTGGCGCCAGCCTTCGCTGCATATTACGGCAATTCTCAGCGCATCGGAAATCTCCGGCCTCCTGATCACCAGATAATCCTTTTCCTCACCCATACCGTCACACCCCGCAAGTAAAATCAGCACAGCATAAACCTGCTGAAAAAAGGGACCTCTTAATAAAGATCATCCCCTCTTTCGTTCAAGCAGCTGTACGATTCCCGATTTATCCAATTGTGCTATGTTGTTTTTCATGTTCGCCTGCTTCAGTGTCTCATCCGCAATATCCTCCATCGCTTCCTGTCCGATGCCAAGATCCTTCAAGGTCATCCTCAGACCCACTTTGCCCTTGAGTTCATTGAACCGGCGGGCGAGGTCCCCGGCATCTTCGAATCCTATGTCCTTTGCATGATGATGCAGCCGGGGATCCGCCTCCGCGTTGATGACGAACCATTCATCCAGTGAAAAAGCACACGCTTCTCCGTGGGGGATGTTGAAATGCGAAGTCAGATAATAACTCATTGCGTGTGACGCCGTCGTGCCGGTCTGGCTGAATGCCAGTCCGGCAAGCATGCTGCCGAGTGACATGTTTCTGCGCGCTTCCCTGTTCTCGGGCTCCAGAAATGCCGCTTCCAGATTACGGAACGCGAGTCCGGCCGCACGGACTGCAAGTGTATCGGAGATCGGATTGCTTTTGACCGACCCAAAGCTGTCAAGAGCATGGCAGATGACATCGATACCTGAAACAGCCGTAATATTGGGAGGGCATGTAAATGTAAGCTCCGGATCCACAACCGCCAGCTTCGGATAGAGCCCTTTTCCTGCCAAAGGAACTTTCAAACCGTTTTCCTTGTCACTGATGACACTTGTCGGTGTCACTTCCGAAGCGGAGCCGCTCGTAGACGGCACCGCAATGATCGGCAGTGCTTCTGAGAAATCCGTATGCCCGAACAGTTCCCCGACATCGATGCCCTGCATATATGACGCCGCAGCAGCTTTTGCTGCATCCATCACCGAGCCGCCGCCCGTTGCAATGACGGCATGTGCATCATGTTCATACATTGCACTGGCAATCGATTCGACATTGGCGAGCGTCGGATTCGCCTCAATGCCTGTGATCACCCCGCGCACCTTGTCCCCGAGCAGTGATTCGATCAGTTCCACGACACCATTCTTCACCTGGGACCCGGATGCGGCCACAACGATCCGTTCATAGCCAAAGTCTTCAACAAATTCATTCAGCCGGGTGAAAATACCATCCCCGAACTTTATCTCTACGGGATTATTAAACGAGAACATTGTCCCCCTCCTTTTCCGCCATTATATAATAAACTTCCCGCCACCACTAAAAAAAGCATTCCGGAAATCCGGAATGCCTTGAAAAACTTCTAGAGCATGCGTTTCATTTCTTCAGCCACATGTTCAACTTCCGTACCTACAACAACCTGAACGTTGTTTTTGCCCGGTTTGACCACGCCATGGGCACCCGAAGCCTTAAGCTGGCCTTCATCGATCTTGGAATCATCGTGGACATTTACCCTCAGCCTTGTCGTGCAGTAATCCACCGTATCGATGTTCTCCCTGCCGCCGAGCCCGATGAGGATTTTGTCGGCTTTCTGTGTATATTTATCTTCTCCAGCAGTATTGGAGACAGGATGTCCTGCTACTTCCTCTTGTGTGTCTACGGTTACATCTTCAGATTCTCCGAGTATTGAGGCATCACGTCCTGGCGTCTTAATATTCAATGCAGTAATCAGGACCCTGAATATGATGTAGTACAGGATGAAGAATCCAGCACCCTGAACCATCAGCATATACGGCTGATTCGCAATCGGTATCCTTGAGCTTAGCAGGAAATCTATCAGTCCCGCACTGAAACTGAAACCTGCTGTCCATTCGAAACTTGCCGCAACGAACATTGATACCCCTGTAAGTAATGCATGAACAACATAGAGCAGCGGCGCAAGGAACATGAATGAGAATTCCATCGGTTCAGTCACACCTGTAAGGAATGCCGTAAGTGCAGTCGCAAGCAGCAATGAAGCCGCTGCTTTCTTATATTTGGTTTTCGCTGTATGATACATCGCGAGCGCAGCGCCCGGCAGGCCGAACATCATAATCGGGAAGAACCCGGCCTGATAACGTCCTGTAATCCCCTGTTCCCCTTCGTTCGCCCAGAAGTTTCCGATATCGTTGATGCCGACAGTATCGAACCAGAATACAGAGTTGAGTGCATGATGCAGGCCGGTCGGAATGAGCAGTCTATTGAAGAAACCGTACAGACCGGCGCCCAATGCACCAAGGCCGCTGATCCATTCGCCAAAGTTGACCAGACCATTATACATTATCGGCCAAACCAAATACAGGAGACCCGCCAGAGCAGCCATTACAAATACCGCGATGATCGGTACTGCACGCCTGCCACTGAAGAAAGCGAGATAATCAGGCAGCTTTACATTACTGAATTTATTGTACAATGCTGCTGAAATGAGTCCGGTCAGTATACCGATTAGGACGTTATTGTCAATTACAGTAAATGCCCCCGTAACCTCATCTGCCGGGATGCCTTTGAATAATTCCATTGCATCTGCATTAAGCAGGTTGGTGACTACAAGAAACGAAACCAGACCTGTAATCGCTGCAGCCCCGCTCTTATCCTTGGACATGCCGAATGACAGTCCTACAGCGAACAGCAGCGCCAGATTATCGAGTACCGAGGTGCCTGCCCGGAAAAGGGCAAGTGAAATGATATTGTCGCCTGCCGGACCATCTGAATCAATTATATATGCAAATCCGACCAGAAGTGCAACTGCCGGCAGTACAGCGACAGGGAGCATGAATGATCTCCCCATATTTTGAACATAGCGTAACATATTTTTTCCTCCCTTTTATCCTAAATATATGTTATCGCTTACAATATAGCATATTTTGCCATATCTTTGATATACTATTTTTATTCGCATATAAAGTTTTATAATAAATTATATTTTTATAAGGAAGCGATTTAATGAAATTACTTATTAAGAATGCCAGTATTGTCACTCATGAGAATGTTCATGAGGATCATTGGCTGCTGACTGAAAATGGGAAGATCCATTCTTTCGGCCCTATGGTAAACTGCCCGGAAGCTGAAAAAACGATAGATGCGGAACACAATTACCTCCTTCCCGGTGCCATTGAGATGCACATCCATGGTGCCGACGGTGTCGATGCGATGGATGCAGACATGGAATATATCGAAAAAATCTCCGCCCACCTGCCGAAGACGGGATCCACATCGTTCCTTGCGACGACGATGACTTCTACGATAGAAAATGTTGAACGCTCGCTGATGAACCTCGCTGATTACACTTACCACTCCGGTGCGGAAATGCTCGGTATCCATCAGGAGGGGCCTTTTATTTCCAAAAAACATCCCGGTGCCCAGCACCCGGATCATATCATTGCGCCTGATGTGGAAATGATCCGCCGTCTCCAGGATATTTCCGGCAACAGGATCCGGCAGATCACGTTCGCACCCGAGGAGGATGAAAACGGTACATTCCTCGAAGCCCTGAAGGAACTCGGTATCATTGCGTCAGCCGGCCATACCGATGCGCTGTATGAAACATTGATTGAAGCTGAAAAGAATGGTGTGAGCCATGTCACCCATCTGTATAATGGCATGCGCGGGCTCCATCACCGGGAACCCGGTGTTGTCGGATTCGCATACATGTCCGACGCATTCGTTGAAATCATCTCCGACGGCATCCATTCACGCCCCGAAATGGTAAAGCTTGCCTACGACAACATCACTTCCGACCGGATGATCATGATCACCGACGCAATGCGTGCCCAGGGACTTCCCGACGGCCGGTATGACCTCGGCGGACAGGAAGTCAATGTGGTGGGCAATGAAGCCCGTCTGGCCGACGGCACACTTGCCGGCAGTGTGCTGACGATGGACCAGGCAGTCAGGAATATGCTCGGCTTCACCGGCTGCGGCTGGCCGGATATCGTCAAGATGTCATCCTACAACCCGGCACGGGAACTCGGCATCACAGAACAGAAAGGCGTCATCAAAGAAGGCGCGGATGCGGATCTCGTCCTGTATGATGGTAAAGCCAACCTGACACAGACTATTGTCAAAGGCGAAGTATTCTCTTAGACGAAAACGGCCCCTCCGGAGGAAATTCCCCGGACGGGCCGTTTTCATGTGCATCACCGCGGCCGGGGCAGGCTGACCTGGGCGATCATCCCAATCTCTTTGCAGAATGCACCCCAGCCGTCAGGACGGCAAAGTTCATTATCGGTTCATTTATAGTTGTATTTCTTGAATCTGACTGTAAAAGGCAAAAACACAACCAGGTAGATCACAAGCAGCGCAATGCTCATCAGCATGGATATTCCGGCCGGCAGATGCATTATGGGAATCAAGAGGAACACCATCAATGCCACGCCGAGGACTGCGATATAATCATAGATGATCGAAAGTGTCGAAGGCTCTATGTATTCACGGCATTCGGGACATCTTATACGGGTCCTTGGTTTTATTGCGTAGCCCAGCAGTTTTTCTTTATAAGTCCAAACGTGATTGCAATATGGGCACTTCCCCATACTTTCACCCCCTCTTTTTTACCATTCCAGTATAAAGTAAATGCTTCCCTCAACCAAGTCGACTTCAAAAGTATGAAAGCCTTTACAAAATGCAGAGTATTCAGATAAAATTGTATTATAACTATTAGGAGGTAAGATAGATGGTATATGAATTTCCGCACAAAGAGAATGCACAATACAAGGTTAAAGCTCAATATGAGAACTATATCGGAGGCGAATGGGTAGCACCGGCAGGCGGAAAATACTTCGACAACGAATCACCGGTGATCGGCAAAGCTGTGTCCAAAGTCCCGCGTTCCACGAAGGAGGATGTCGATAAGGCGGTTGCTGCAGCGCATGAAGCACAGAAGACGTGGGGAGAAACTTCACCAACCGAGCGCAGTAACATTTTGCTTAAGATCGCCGACCGTATCGAAGAAAATCTCGAGGAACTCGCAGTGCTTGAAACATTTGAGAACGGCAAGGCTGTCCGCGAGACCCTGAACGCCGACCTGCCCCTTGTGGTCGACCACTACAGATACTTCGCCGGCGCCATCCGGGCACAGGAAGGCGGTATTTCCCAGATTGACAATGATACAGTCGCCTACCACTACCATGAGCCGCTCGGTGTCGTCGGACAGATCATCCCTTGGAACTTCCCGCTGCTCATGGCGACATGGAAACTCGCACCGGCGCTTGCTGCGGGCAACTCCGTCGTACTGAAACCAGCGGAACAGACACCATCGACCATCCTGCACCTGATGGAGCTCATCGGAGACCTCATTCCCAAAGGTGTCGTGAACATCGTCAACGGTTTCGGTTCCGAAGCCGGCCAGACGCTCGCCACCCACGATAAGATCAACAAGATCGCATTCACCGGGGAGACGACTACAGGACGGATCATCATGCAGAATGCCAGCCAGAATATCATCCCGGTCACACTGGAACTCGGCGGTAAATCCCCGAACATCTTCGCAAAAGACGTAATGGACGCCGATGATGATTATCTGGACAAAGCCATTGAAGGTCTCGTGATGTTCGCCCTGAACCAGGGTGAAGTGTGTACTTGTCCGTCACGCGCACTCATCCACGAGGATATTTATGATGAATTCATCAAGCGTGTCATCGAGCGTGTCGAAAAGATCAAGGTCGGCAACCCGTTCGATGAAAACACAATGATGGGCGCCCAGACTTCAAAAGAGCAGAAAGAGAAGATCAGCTCCTATCTTGAAATCGGCCAGAAAGAAGGCGCGGAAATACTGACCGGCGGGAGGATCAAGGAAGTGGACGGCGACATCGAAGGCGGGTACTACTTCGA
>Ga0079225_10001575_pt1 | contig 12875 bp, 8 predicted proteins | sample Poulit2012_FD_76344 | JGI IMG/M metagenome (GOLD analysis project Ga0079225, IMG submission 76344) | Agricultural soil microbial communities from Georgia to study Nitrogen management - Poultry litter 2012 | ecosystem: Environmental > Terrestrial > Soil > Agricultural land | place: USA: Georgia...
AAATTTGGTATTACATCAGGAATCGGTCTGTTTATCGCATTTTTAGGATTGAGAATGTCAGGGATTGTTATCGCGAATGAAGCAAATTTGGTTGGATTTGGTGATTTACATCAACCGATGACACTATTAACTCTGGTCGGCCTTTTCATTACACTAATTTTAATGGCTCGAAATGTAAAAGGTGCCTTGTTTATTGGTATGATTGCAACAGGAATTATAGGTTATTTTACAGGACAATTGGAATTTACAGGCATTCTATCCACCCCTCCGGCACCTGTGTTTTTTGATATGGATATTGATGGCGTATTTACAAATGGGCTTTACACTGTTGTTTTTGCTTTTTTATTGGTAACTATTTTTGATACGACAGGAACAATGATTGGAGTAGCAGAGCAAGCAGGTTTTATGAAACATGGCCAAATGCCTCGAGCAAAATGGGCACTATTGGCAGATGCGACCGCAACGACGGTTGGATCCATGTTTGGAACTAGCCCATCCACCGCATATGTTGAATCTACATCAGGTGTTACTGCGGGAGGAAGAACCGGATTAACCTCACTAGTTGTTGCAGGGTTGTTCGCTTTATCTATTTTTTTTACACCAATTATTGGAGCGATTGCTAATGTCCCGGCAATTACAGCACCAGTGCTTATTATCGTTGGTTGTTTCATGATGGAGGGATTAGCGCGTATCGATTGGAAGACCTTTGATGAATCATTTCCGGCCTTTGCGATTATCTTGACAATGCCGCTGACATCGAGTATTGCAACAGGGATTTCCATCGGCTTTATTACGTATCCTTTACTGAAATTAGTAAGTGGAAAAGGCAAAGATGTTCACTGGATTTTATATGTGTTTGGCATTATTTTTGTACTACAAATGATTTTCTTTCCAGCACATTAACATAAAAGCGTAAGCGAATCGTTATTGATTTATCGTACTTAGGTGAGGAAAGACTCAAGGTGCGGACTATATTTCCTTCACTTAAATATTAATTATTGCCTTGTCAGTTGTTCTAATTGCCAAGGCTCTTTTGTTAAAAAATGATATATTAGGGAATATCTAATATAACGTATCCGCAAGAATTCGGACAATTTTATATACTTGCATGCCGTCTGACAACCTGCTACAATCACTGATGTAAAGTACTAGTGTAAGCATTTACAAGACTTTGTTGGGAGGTTCACACCCGTGTCCATTTTACTTGGATTACTCGCTATTATTATTGTAATTGGAATCTCATATCTCATGTCCAACGATAAAAAGAATATCAATTATCGCGGGATTGTTATCATGTTAATTGCACAGCTTATAACAACGTGGTTCATGTTCACGACAGATATCGGTCAAGCTGTCATCAATGGTATTTCGGCTTTGTTCAACAAATTGATTGAATTTGGAACAGAAGGTATTCACTTTGTAGTTGGAGGTATTGAAGTAGGAGAAGGCGGCGTTTTTTTCTTTGACGTACTTTTACTTATTATCTTTTTTGCGACGCTCCTTTCTGTACTCACTTACTTAAAAATTCTCCCGTCGATCATTAAGTATATTGGTGGAATACTTTCTAAAATTACCGGTTTACCGAAAATCGAATCATTTAACGCGGTTAACAGTATTTTCTTTGGGCAGTCAGAAGCATTAATTGCTATCCGTTCCCAATTTCATCATTTGAACAACAATCGCTTATATATTGTAAGTGCCTCAGCAATGGGATCTGTGTCCGCTTCGATTGTCGGTTCATTCTTGCAGATGCTGCCACCGCAATATGTGTTAGTAGCATTACCATTAAATATGTTCAGTGCTTTAATGGTAGCATCTGTTATTGCGCCTGTTCATGTACCGAAGGAAGAGGATCAAGTTGATGTAAAAAATGTGACTGATGACAAAAGTATTTTTGAAGCAATGGGGAGTGGAGCACTGGAAGGCGGTAAAATTGCTTTAATTGTTGCTACGATGTTAATCGCCTTTATTGCTTCATTGGAATTGGTCAACTGGTTTATTCAACTCATTTTCGTTGGTGTGACATTACAGCAAATTTTAGGATATATCCTTGCACCGCTTGGCTTTTTAATGGGTATCCCTGCGAGTGAAGTTATCCAGGCAGGGGCCGTAATGGGGACGAAAATCGTCACCAATGAGTTTGTAGCCATGCTTGAATTTCAACAGATCCTTGGTGGTATGTCTGAGAAAACAGTTGGAATTGTCTCTGTATTTCTAACAAGTTTCGCTAACTTTTCATCTATTGGAATTATCGCCGGTAGTGTGAAAGGAATTGATAGTGAGAAGGCAGTTGCTGTCTCTGGCTTTGGCATGAAATTACTCATCGGTGCAACACTGGCATCTATTTTATCAGCAACCGTTGTAGGGTTATTTATATAAGAACCCATCTAAAGAAAAACGCTCATCAAACTGCTGATGAGCGTTTTTCTGTTTTGTGTTTTTTTTGCAAAGAGAGGAGGCGAAGGAGTAATGCAAACGCTCCACAGCTTAACCCGATGATCAACCCAACCCAGTAGCCAAATGGTTCCAGTGCTGTATAATTTGCAAGTATCCATCCGCTTGGAAGACCAATTACCCAATAGGCGACGAGAGCGACTACGAGAGTCATATTAACATCTTTGTATCCGCGTAAGGCGCCTTGGATTGGTGCGCCAAATGCATCCGCGAGCTGATAAAAAATCGCGAAGTAAATAAATTGTTTTGTGAGTGCAATTACATCCGGATTGCTGTTATAAAGTTCTGCAACAGGCCCGTTGAAAACATATAAAGTAATCCCGGCAAAAACCGCAATAAAAATGCCGCTTCCGAGACCAATAAAGCTATATGTACGTGCTTCCTGATAGCGATACGCCCCAACTTCATAGGCGACGGCAATCGTTAACGCCATACCTACACTTAACGGCATCATATATAGTAATGATGCGAAATTCATGGCAGCTTGGTGTGCAGCGATTGTGTAAGTGCTATATACACTCATAAACAATGTAACTGCAGAGAAAATACTTGTTTCAAAAAAGATCGCAAATCCAATGGGAATTCCAATTTTAAGCTGTTCCCACCAAGCATGCAAAGAAGGTTTCCCCCAATTTGAGAGTATATGAAATCCGCGAAACGGCTGTATTTTATAAATGACCCCTAAAGCAATGAAACAAACGAGCCAATAGGTGATGGCTGTTGCTATTCCAGAGCCGATTCCTCCGAATGCCGGGATACCAAATTTGCCGAAAATGAAAATGTAGTTAAATAATATGTTTAGTGGCAGTGAAATTAAAATAATCATCATCGATATCCGTGTTTGGCCGAGTGCATCAATAAAGCAACGTAACGTATTAAAAATAAATAAGGGAACAATACCTGTAATAAGTGTAATTAAATAGAACTTGGCAATGTGGCGCACTTCAGTTTCTAAGTCCATGGCATTTAATATCGGATTGAGCAGGACTGCCCCGATGATAAAAACTGTAATAGCTATGGCAATTGCAAGATAAATACCTTGTTGCACTTTTTTGGGAATTTCCCTATGATCTTTTGCTCCGACTAATTGCCCAATAATCGGCGTGATTGCCAACAAGATGCCATTCACTCCTGTGAATATAGGGACCCAAAGGCTGGAGCCGATAGCAACGCCGGCTAAATGCTGTGCACTGACACGGCCAGACATCACTGTATCGAAAAAGTTCATTAAATACATACTTACTTGTGTAACAAGTATAGGGATTAATATAATGGAGAATAACTTTAATTTTTCTCGTAATGTCTTTGTTTCATGCATAATATCCTTCCTTTTTTTATTGTTATCTATTAGGATAAAGGAGTGTACTTTAAAACGTTAATTATATCATGTTCATTGAGGAAAGGGTTATAGATTTATGAAAAACAAACGTATACTCTTTACGGGAGGCGGAACAGCAGGACATGTCATTGTGAACTTAGCTTTAATTCCGGTTTTCCAAAAAGAGGGATGGGAAATTGATTATATTGGTTCTAAAGATGGTATTGAACGCAAATTAATCGGACAATTGGATCATGTGACATACCATCCGATTTCAACGGGTAAACTGCGTCGCTATATGTCAAAAGAAAATTTCAAAGACCCTTTTAAAGTATTAAAGGGAACTATGCAGGCGTGGCGTATTATTGGCAAGCGTAAACCGCAAATTATTTTTTCGAAAGGCGGTTTTGTATCTGTGCCAGTCGTGCTTGCAGCGAAATTGCGCGGTGTCCCGGCAGTTATTCATGAATCTGATTATACACCAGGACTTGCGAATAAGGTGTCTATTCCTTTTGCGAAGAAGATATTAGCTACATTCCCGGAGACAATGCAATATCTTCACGAAAAAAATGCTGAATATGTTGGTGCTGTTATTCGGGATGAACTATTCCAAGGAAGTAAGGAAATAGGCCTCAAGCTATGTGGCTTCACTAGAGGGAAACCAGTCTTACTCATTATGGGCGGCAGTGGTGGCTCACAAAAAATTAATGATACAGTAAGGGGAAGCTTGGATCAGTTATTATCTGCTTTTCAAGTTATCCATATTTGCGGGGAAGGAAAAACAGATCCTGCAATCGAGCGAAAAGGATATGCCCAATTTGATTACGTGCATGATGAATTAAAAGATATTTTCGCTGCAACAGATTTTGTGCTGTCGCGTGCAGGTTCTAACGCCATCTTTGAATTTCTGGCTTTACGGATCCCGATGCTGCTTATTCCATTATCAAGACAGGCAAGCAGAGGAGATCAGATTGTCAACGCGAAATCCTTTGCAGAAAAAAGATATGCCCGTGTTATTGAAGAAGAAGCATTAACAGAAGAGAAATTGGAGCAGGAGCTCATGCAATTGAAAGAGTATGCATCCATCATGATTGATACAATGGAAAATTACCAAAGTGAAAAAGCGCGAGACCGTGTGATTGAAATTATTAAAGAAACAGGGAAATAATGTTTAATAAAAGGCTGTCTGAAAGGAAGATTGATCTCTTTCAGACAGCCTTTTTAGTCGAAAATTAGGTGGGCGCCGGCATATCTCTTCCTCATAAACATTACGCATACACTCAATCTTCAAGAACCGCTTTTATTATAGTATAACAAAAATTGTTACTCTTTAAACCCAAAACTATTAATCAGCCGGGCAATCCGTTTTGGTGATTGATCCATGTTGTTTGCAACCCAATGTTTAATAACGTAAATGCTGCCACTGATTGTATAAGTAATTGCGTATTCGGAAATATCCGCATCCACTTCATCGTTGGTGATCTGACTTTGGATCCTAAAGGACCGGGCGACATCCATCACTCGTCGTTCAAAGGAGTGGTCGGCATTTTCATTGAGAAGCGTCTGGAATATTTCATACTTGGAAACGACATATTCCAGGAGTTTTTCGGTCATCTTTAGTGCTTCCCGTTCTTGTTCAAAATTATATTGACTTAAATACATGGTTAGATCTGTGATGATTTCTTCTTCTATTTGCTCGAGTAAATCAAAATGGTCTTTGTAGTGCGTGTAAAAAGTGGAACGGTTAATATCAGCCCGTTCGCAGATTTCTTTAACAGTGATAGCAGAAATCTGTTTGGTCTTCAATAAAGTGATTAAACTGTCCATTAAAACTTGTCTGGTGTATTTCTTTCGTCGGTCGAGCTTTTTGTTCATCAAATTGTCACACCTTCTTTTTCTCTTTATTCAACATATTTTCGTCATATGTTGGGTTTTATACTTTTATCGCAAAATTGTTTGTTGTAAATCCAACACGGTGTCGTGTATAATAATATCGTGTTTGAATGAATGAAGCAAGAAAGGATGAGCAGAGACAGCAATGACAGAACTTATTGTAAAATATAAAAAATCAATTGTCATCACCTTTATCGCTCTGGCAATTGTTAGTGTGGTAGTGCAGTTTGGTGTCGCGACCAATTATGATATGGTCGATTATATGTCGGATGATGCACCATCCATTGAGTCCATGGATGTGATGGATGAAGAGTTTGACGATGACGTGACCAATACACGAGTCATGATAAAGGACGTCGACATCCAGAAAGCATTAGCATACAAAGAGAAATTGGAAGACATTGATGGCGTCTCCGGGGTGATGTGGCTCGATGATGTGATGGAGATTACAACACCAATCGAAATGGAAGATAATGATACCGTTGAGTCGTACTATAAAGATGGCAATGCACTGTTTTCCTTTGAAATTGAAAGTGGGAAAGAAGTGGAAACGACAGATGCCGTCTATGATTTGATTGGTAAGGACAACACGATGTCAGGTGATGCCCTGGATACGGCCATCTCGCAGAAATCGACAGGCGATGAGACGATGAATGCAGCGTTGATTCTTGTACCCACTGTCATTTTGATTCTGCTGCTATCCACAACGTCATGGTTGGAGCCGATTTTTTTCTTAATAACCATAGGCGTTTCCGTTCTGATTAATATGGGAACGAACATTTTTCTAGGTGAAGTTTCCTTTGTAACCGAAGCTGTAGCGCCGATTTTGCAGCTAGCTGTGTCGCTTGACTACGCCATATTCCTGCTTCATAGCTTCACCGATTATCGGAAGACGCAAGAAACGCCAGAGGAAGCGATGAAACTGGCAATGAAGCGGTCATTCCCTGCTATTGCAGCGAGTGCAGCAACGACGATCTTTGGATTTACGGCTTTGATGTTTATGGAGTTTGGGCTTGGTGCAGATCTAGGCCTGAACCTGCTGAAAGGAATCTTGCTAAGCTTTATCAGTGTGATGATCTTCCTTCCGGCTCTCACGTTGATGCTGTATAAGTGGATTGATAAAACCAAGCATCGACCATTCTTGCCAAGTAAATATAATATCGGGAAATATATCGTGAAGCTTCGTATTCCGGTTCTATTGATCATAGCTATTCTCATTGTTCCGGCCTTTTTAGCACAGGGAAATACGGACTTTCTCTATGGAACTGGAGGGAATCCGGATGATACTCGGGCCGGTCAGGATGAGAATGAAATTGAAGCTGTGTTTGATAAATATACCCCGATGGTTCTGTTAGTACCAAAAGGAGATCTGGCACGAGAAGATGCACTTGTGCAGGATCTTGATGATCTTGATGAAGTAAAAAGTACGGTTTCCTATGTGAATATTGTCGGGGCAGGCATACCGCCAGAGTATCTCGATGAGTCGGAAACCGAATCATTCTTTTCGAAGCATTACAGCCGGATCATTTTAAATACGACAACGGAGACGGAGGGGGACGAGGCATTTGCCCTTGTCGAAAAGGTTAAGCATATTGCCGCTGATTATTATGGGGATGATTACCATACCCTGGGGGAAAGCGTGACGATGTATGATATGAAGCATATTGTGGAGGCGGACAATACGTTGGTCAACGCATTGACGGTGATTTCCATTGCGATTGTTCTACTCGTTACATTCCGGTCGATTTCCTTCCCGGTTATTCTTTTACTGACGATTCAGACGTCGGTATGGATTAACCTGGCCGTACCGTACTTAACCGATACACCACTTGTTTATGTCGGGTATCTGATAATCAGTACGGTCCAGCTGGCGGCAACAGTCGATTACGGAATCTTGTTTACTGAAAACTACACGCATCTCCGTAAAGAAATGAGTGCTTTGGCTGCCGTGAAGAAGACCATTAATGAGAAGATTTTCTCCATCGGGGTGTCTGCGTCTATTCTGTCCAGTGTCGGATTTATTTTGTCGGCGACATCATCAGATCCGATCGTCGCGTCCATTGGGCTCTTACTCGGACGCGGTGCGTTGTTGGCGTTTCTGTTAGTGGTGTTCTTCTTGCCGGCACTGCTGCTCGTATTCGACAAAGTGATTGAAAAAACAACTTGGAAAGCGAATTTTTATAAAGGGAAAGAGGAGTGATATAATGCGACTAAGACAAATAGCAGCCGTGATGATGGGAACCGTTTTGATGTTTGGCTCGCTTCCTTTTTCTGTGTTGGCGAAAGACAGTGAGAATGAGGATACTGAAAAAGGAAAATACGCCACGAAGGACGAAGCTATTTACGGCAAGTTGGGGGCAAATGGAGCCCTACAGGATATGTATGTGGTGAACACATTCCACGATACGAAGCCTGGCAGCATCACGGATTATGGTGATTATACTGATGTTCGTAACTTAAGTAATTTATCGGATATCAAACTGACAGATGATGGTAAGGTCCGTTTTCAGGCAGAAAAGGGTGATAATGACTTTTATTATCAGGGTGGCGTCGACAATCAGCCGTTACCATGGGATATTGATATCACCTATAAGCTGGATGGGAAAGAAGTGGACCCTGACGATTTAGCTGGCAAAAATGGATCACTGGAATTGCAGATTAAGACTTCTGGCAATGACGATGCAGATCCTGCGTTTTTCGAGAATTATATGATGCAAATCTCACTGACGCTTGATCCGGTGAATTTTGATAAGATCCAAGCCCCTGATGCAAACAAGGCGAAATCCGGTAAAGATACAGTACTGACCTTTACCGTTATGCCGGAAAAGGAAGAAACATTCATTGTATCTGCCGATGTGACAGATTTAGAAATGGACCCAATTGACATATCGGCAACACCAGCTTCGATGCCGATTGATGATCCGGATTTAGGCGATGTAAAAGGGGATATGAAGTCATTGGCAGACGCGATTAAGGAGATTAATGGCGGTGTCGACGATTTGAGCAGTGGTATTTCGGATCTGAATGATGGCGCCGCAGATCTGAGTAACGGATCAAACAGCTACCTGAATGGGATCAATCAGCTTGATCAGTCGTCCGGTGAATTAGTCGGTGGATCTTCGGAAATTAATGATGCTCTACAGCAAGTGGCGGGTGCGGTGCAAGGTGCTCCAGATGAAGCTCCTGACGTTACTGATCTTGAACAATTACCTGAAGGCATTCGTGCATTAGCAAGTGGCTTAGACGAATCTGCTAATGGACTTGATGAATTGCGTGATAACTATGATACAGCCTATAATAATTTGGCTGATGCGATAGATGAGATACCTGACGATGACATCACGGAAGATCAAATCAATGAACTATTAGAAAGTGATGTCGATCAGGAAGTCGTCAACCAATTGGTAGATTCCTATGGATCGGCTCAAAAAGTTAAAGGTACGTACGAGTCAGTGAAAGAAGCATTTGTTGCAGTGACAGGAACATTGGATGAAGTTTCCAATCCATTACGGGAAATGGCAGAAAATGCAAATTCTACTGCAACCGAAATTGAAAATGGCTTGGCTGATATGGATGGACTGGATGAACTGGGAGAGCTGCAATCAGGCTTATCAGAACTTGCATCCCAGTATCAATCCTTCCACGAAGGTTTAGTGGGGTATACGGATGGAGTTAGCGATTTGGCATCGAACTATCAAGATATTGATAAAGGTATCGGGGGACTAGCGGATGGTACTGCCTCCCTAGCGGATGGTGCCGGAGATCTCCAGGATGGAACAGAAGAGCTGGAAGAAGAAACCAGCAATTTGCCAGGAGAAATGCAATCCGAAGTGGATAAGATGTTGGACGAATTTGATGCCTCTGACTTCGATCCGATATCGTTTGTGTCTGATGAAAATAAAAACGTTGATGTCGTACAATTCGCTCTGCAGACTGAACCGATCGAAGTAGAAGAACCTGAAGAAGCAGAAGAAACGAAGGATGAAGAAAAAGGTCTTTGGGAACGGTTCTTGGATTTGTTCCGGTAAAATATGGAATATTGATAGACGCGATGAAAGCTGACAACATTGAAACTGGGGCAGGAGGCGATTCTCTTTGTCCCAGTAAACAGAATGAATCTAATTGAGATTCGAAAATTGTATAAATAGACTCTCGGCATTCAGGTTAGATGGGACAAGGGATTCCTCGCCCCATCCGTTTGATTTCTCTCCTACTTTTTGTAGGAGATTTTTTTATGTGGCCAATATTCCGAACGAGAAGTAAATGTTGGATTATTTCCATAACCCACAGAGAACCAATTTTATTGAAAAGAAGAAATGAAATTATATCAGATTATAAAAAAGACATAAATTACTAGTTTTCACGGTATATCAGTCGATATATTCAGTATTCACGATGATAAAGCTAATAAGTGAAGTTAAATAACATTAATATTGGAAAATCGACAATTATTCTATAATTTCGATGTATAGGCTGTTTGAACAAATAAGAATTGTTAGATAAACTTAATATTATTGCCGAATGAAGGGGAATCATTCGAAATATACATAAATAGAGTCAAAAAAGGGGTAAAATGAATGAAGAAAATAATGATAGTTTTTGCTGCTTCTATATTAGTTGTTCTTTCTGCTTGCAGCGGTGGATCAGCAACAGAGGAAGAAATTGATACAATTGTTTTCGCTGATGCTGGCTGGGATAGTATCCGTGTTCATAATAGTATCGCACAAACAATTATTGAAGAAGGCTATGGCTATGATACTGACGTAACGGCTGGATCGACAGCTGCAACATTTGAAGGGCTTCGCCAAGGTGATATCACTGTCTATATGGAAACATGGACAGATAATATTAAAGAAGTTTATGAAGAAGCTTTGGAAGCAGGAGATATTGAAAAAGTATCAGTGAACTTTGATGATAATGATCAGGGATTGTACGTTCCAACTTATGTTATTGAGGGGGATGAGGAACGGGACATTGAGCCAGTAGCACCTGACTTGAAAACGGTCGCAGACTTAAAAAAGTATCCTGAAGTTTTTGAAGATCCGGAAGATGCCGGCAGGGGCAGAGTGATTAATGCGCCAAGTGGATGGGCTGTAGCGGATGCAATTGATGCTAAGTTTGAAGCATATGACTTAGATGAAACGATGAATAATTTTATGCCGGGATCTGATTCGGCGATCGTTGCTTCTTTAGTTGATGCATATAAAAATGGCGAACCCTGGGTTGGTTATTACTGGTCGCCGACAGCGGTTACAGCAAAATATGATCTGACACTATTAGAAGAAGATCCTTATGACCAAGAAACATGGGAAGAAACGAAAGCTACAGAATTCCCGCCAAACGATGTGGTTGTCGCTGTTCATAAAGATTTACCGAGCCAGGTTCCTGATGTTGTCGAATTTTTAAGCCAATATGAAACAAATAATGATTTAACAGAAGAAGCACTTAAATATATGGACGAAAATGATGCTTCACCTGAAGAGGCCGCTGAATGGTGGATGGAAGAACATGAAGACCTTTGGACAAGCTGGGTAGATGATGAGGTAGCAGAAAAAGTAAAAGATGCTCTGGAATAAAGGATGGGCAGCTGGCCGCTTCGATTGGTTAGCTGCTTTTTCTTCCTGAAAGAAGTTACTCCTTCACAAGCGATTACTACAAAAAGAAAAAGAGAGGTGACAAGGCTGTGCGTTTGACAGCCTATTTATGGGGAGTTTTCCGGATATACGAACAAATCTAGGTGATTATGCAGATCAATTTGTTGATTTTTTAGCTACAACATTAGCTGGATTATTTAATTTTATTTTTTTAGTATTTTCCAAAACAATCAATGGGATGGAAGGATTTTTAGTAGCTCTGCCCTGGTGGGTTTTTATTATCGTTATATTTTTATTAGGATGGTATTTTAAAACTGCACTTGCAGGCGTTGTTTTTGCTGCATTTATTTTTTTGATTGGTACATTCGGTTTATGGGACGATATGATGATGACGATTTCGATTGTCTTTACAGCAGTTATTATATCATTATTAATCGGGATTCCGCTTGGGGTTTGGATGGCATTTAGTAAAAGATTTTCTGCTGTCATGCGTCCAATATTAGATGCGATGCAAACGATGCCGAGTTTCGTTTATTTAATTCCCGCTATCTTCTTCTTTGGATTGGGGAACGTTTCCGCTATATTTGCGACATTAATTTATTCATTGCCGCCTGTTATTCGCTTAACAGAACTTGCCATTCGCGGGGTTGATAATGAAGTCATTGAATCAGCGCAATCCTTTGGTTCATCCAGATGGCAGATGTTAAAGAAAGTACAATTGCCACAAGCATTGCCTACAATTATGGCTGGTGTGAACCAAACAACAATGATGGCACTGGCAATGGTTGTTATAGCTTCCATGGTAGGAGCTCAAGGTTTAGGTGAGCAAGTGCTTGTTTCCATTAACCGGATTGATATCGCATTGGGATTTGAAGCAGGGGTCAGCATTGTTTTTCTGGCTATTATTATTGATCGGATTACGAATGGTGCAGCAGATAAACTTCAAAAACATAGGAGGAGAGATTAACTAAATGGAAACAAAAATTAAATTGGAACATGTTTCTAAAATATTTGGTCCGAAACCAAAATCAATTATTCCTATGGTAAAAGAAGGAATGGATAAGGAAGAAATTCTGGCAGATACCGGACATACAGTTGGTGTTTACGATGCTTCCATGGAAATTAAAGAAGGGGAAGTCTTTGTGATTATGGGCTTATCTGGAAGTGGAAAATCAACATTGATCCGTTGTTTTAACTTATTAAACAAACCAACAGCTGGCGCAATTTTTATAGATGATATCAATATTACAAAAAGCAATAATAATGAACTTAAAAAGGTACGGCAAGAAAAAATTGCAATGGTTTTCCAGCATTTTGGTTTATTTAATCATCGGACAATATTAGCCAATGTGGAATATGGCTTAGAAATCCGTAATATACCAAAAGAAGAACGCCGTAACATTGCACTAAAAAACATTGAAGTCGTAGGTTTAAAAGGATATGAAGATAAATACCCGGATGAATTATCCGGTGGAATGCAGCAACGTGTCGGGCTCGCACGGGCACTTGCCAATGATCCGGATATATTATTAATGGATGAGCCATTCAGTGCACTTGATCCGCTCATCCGCCGAGAAATGCAATTGGAATTACTTGATATTCAAGAGAGATTACAG
>Ga0079225_10001576_pt1 | contig 12873 bp, 16 predicted proteins | sample Poulit2012_FD_76344 | JGI IMG/M metagenome (GOLD analysis project Ga0079225, IMG submission 76344) | Agricultural soil microbial communities from Georgia to study Nitrogen management - Poultry litter 2012 | ecosystem: Environmental > Terrestrial > Soil > Agricultural land | place: USA: Georgia...
GATGAAATGGGACTTGGTAAAACGATGCAGGCGATTGCGATGATGAATCATCTGCATCAAAATGGCCATTCGCATTCTCTGGTCATCGTACCTTTATCTGTAATGGCGAACTGGAAACGTGAAATTAGAAAGTGGTCGAATTTAGAAGTCTTTGTGTATCATCGAAGTAACGGCGTCAATCAACGCGATCAAGCGTTGGAAGATTGGAAGAAGTTTGGTGGAGTGATGCTGACAACTTATGGTCATGCTCAGAGGTTCGAACGAGAAGATGTGCTAGAGCTTGATTGTTTAGTCGTCGATGAAGCGCATTATGCGAAGAATCCGGGAGCCAAGCGATCACAGCGTGTGTACAAAATTTCTGAGATTGCAGAGTATGTGTTGTATATGACAGGTACGCCATTGGAAAATCATGTCGGTGAGATGCAGCAGTTGGTTTCTGTTTTAAATCCAGAATTGGGTGAACAGTTTAACTTTCAAATGGATTTAGAAAATCCAGAGAACTTCAAGCGCTTCGTGTCCATGGTTTACCTACGAAGAAAACGAGACGATGTTTTACAAGAACTGCCAGACATTGAGATGATTGAGATGTGGTCGGAATTCAGTCCAGTGGAACAAGAATATTATGATGAAGCAGTAAAAATGGGGCCAATGGGTCTAATGAAAATGCGTCGAGCAGGCTTTTATGGACAGTCACCGAAGCGATCGGAAAAGCTCGAACAACTACTAGATATTTGCGATGAAGCGAATGAAAATGGACATAAAGTATTGGTGTTTTCCTACTTTAAGAGTGTGTTAGGTTTGGTGCAGAAGCACTTGGGTGACCGCACGTTTGAAGTCATTTCAGGCGATGTTTCAAATAATCGACGCCAGGAGATTATTGACGAATTTACCGATTCAGAAGCCGGAAGTGTGTTGATTAGTCAAATTGAAGCCGGAGGAGTCGGGCTAAACATCCAAGCGGCGAATGTGGTCATTTTATGCGAGCCGCAATGGAAACCATCAACCGAAAATCAAGCCATCAGTCGCGTGTATCGAATGGGGCAGACGAGAAATGTCATGGTTTATCGATTGTTAACGGAAGATGCAATTGATGAAACAATGATGGACATCTTGGGCTATAAAACGGATATCTTTAATGCGTATGCGAGGGATTCGGATGTTGCGGATGCTTATGACAGAAGATCATCAACTGATGAAGTCTCTGAAGCGCAAGCGAAAAATAAAGTATTTGAAGTTGAGAAAAAACGACTGGAGGAAAAAGAAGACATACTCATCGAAGCATAGTTTAATTGAATGAAAAAAGCTAAAGAATAAGCGAATGCACAAAGTTTTTGATAAAATAGAAAAGAGGATCAAATGTTCAATCTAATGATGGTCGCTATGTTTGTATTTCTACTCACCGCATTAGGCATACTTATTTATGTAATGATTCAAAACATCCGCCAATGGCAACGAAACAATGCTTCTCCAGTCTTGTCTGAACCGGCTACTCTCGTCGCAAAGCGTTCAGATGTTCAGCATCACGCTCAACAAAACGGTCCTAATCAAATGGGGCAGTCTTATGCCTCCACTTTATATTTTGCGACATTTGAATTGACAAATGGCCAACGCATCGAATTTAGATTGAAAAATAACGAGTTCGGTTTATTGGCAGAAGGTGATCAGGGGATATTGACCTATCAAGGGACACGATATTTAGATTTTGAGCGAAAGAAGGCATGGTAACGAATGGTTCTTAATGGAGAGTCCTAAGTCACTTATAAAGGAGGGGAAAAAGATGATCATTGAATACTTGCTGAAGTTTGATATGGTACTCCTATTTGTTTCTCTCTTTACGATTATCGTACTTATGATCTCAGACCTCCCTGTTCCTAGAGTGCTCATATGGATTTTTATCATCAATCTGATTTTCATCATTGTTTCATATATATTAATTCGAATCTATAAATCAAAAAAGAATTCCCATTAAATGCAGTTGTAATGCAGCTATGCGAAAAGAAGGTGGTCGAATCATCGATTAGCTTCTTTTTTATTTTTCTTTGTTAAATGAAAGGATTTGTACTTTTCAATCGTATTAAGGTTGAAGAAGAGATCATTAAACAAGAGGAGAATTATAAATGAAAAAATTACTTTTACTCGCGGGGGCCTTATTGGTAACTGGAGGAACCACTGTCTTGGCTGAGAATGTTTCTGAACCGATGTATCAAGGAAGAGGTAGCTATCGAATCGAAGAACGTTATCCAGAGAAGTCCATCAATAGATGGCGAGGACGTCATTTCTTTAAAGAAGGTAGTGAATCGTTCAGAGACGATCGTATGAAAGAACGTCATCAAGAAATGAAGCGTTTCTATACGGAATTTAAAGGACTGTTAGACGATGAGAGGGAAGGTAAAAGAATAAGTAGAAATGGCAATATAGATAACTATACAAATGAATCTTATGAAGGTTATGATAATATGAGACCAAGAAGAGATTTTAGACCTGGTTGTGGTTTTTGAAGATAATGTGATGTAGATGGTGGAATATCATGAGAAGTGAAGAAGATGTAACAAATGCAATTAATTTATATGGAGACATGGTTAAACGAGTGTGCATGGTTTATCTGAAAAATCAATCAGACACTGAAGATATTTTTCAGCAAGTATTTATTAAGTATGCCACTCGTTCTCCCCAATTTGAATCTTCCGAGCATGAAAAAGCTTGGCTTATTCGAGTTGCGATCAATGAATGTAAAGATTTTTTAAAAAGTTTTTATAAAAGAAAAATATTTCCTACACGCCCCAATACACTCATCAACCAGCAAATAACAAATTCTCCAGATGAATACAGAGGGGTCCTCGAAGCAGTATTAGCTCTGCCTAATAAATACCGAGAAGTCATTTATTTATTCTATTATGAGGATTATACAGCCGTTGAAATAGCAGAAATTTTAGATAAGAATGTAAATACTATTTACACAAGATTAGCCCGTGGAAGAGATTTGTTGAAGACGGAGTTGGGAGATGAATCAAATGAACAGAAAAATTAAAGAAGCCTTTGATCAGGTAACGGCTGAAACGGAATTGAAGCAGCGTACAGCAGATTCGGTGATTCACTACATGCGCAAAAAGAATGAAAAACAAAAAATCACAAAATTTCCTAGAAAAAGGGCAATTAGTTTGACTCTAGTACTGGTCTTTGTGTTCGTACTTTCTGGTTTATTCTTGTACCAACAGCCAGTATCAGCGATTTCAGTAGACAGTACATCATCGGTTGAAGTTTATTTTAATCGGTTGAATCGTGTGGTTGAAGTCACCCACTATGATGAAAATGGAAATCCTACATCTGGATCGCATGATTTACAACATAAAAATTTCGATCAAGCGATGGAAGAATTATTAAGAAAAACTGAATCAGAAGAGGTTTACATCACGGTGGCTAGTCATAGTGAAGAAACCACCACTCAGTTAATAAATAATCTTTCTCAACATCAAGCAATGATGGAAGAAATGCATATTTTTCATTCATCAGAGGATATCATGCAGCTCGCCCAAGAAAGTGGTACGCCAATGGGACGAATGCATGCGATGCATGAGTTAGAAAAATGGACGGAAGATTTTTCTCGCTCCAATATCGAGAGTGAATCTACGCAAGAATTAATGGAAAATTTCGAAAGACACCATCGAGAAATGATGGAGGAGGGTCATATGCACCGTCAGAATGGGCCAAGAAATGGTGGACCTATGGATCGAAGAAGATAGAATTAAACTAAAAAACAGAACAAAAATACAGATACTGCAGTGTCTGTATTTTTTGTTATACTGGTACAGAGAAGATTGAACAGTCTATAAACTAAAGTTTTATCATTTAAAGAAGGAGATTTTATGTTAAAGAAGTTGATGTGGAATTTTTATCGATTCATGTATGGACGCTATGGCGTTGATCAATTATATATTGCTGGTGGAATCTTTTTTGTCGCTATACAGATTTTGCAATTATTCCTACGTATTCCTTTGGTCAATATTTTGTTGCTAGTGTTTCTTGGCTGGCTGATGTTTCGAGTCTTTTCTAAAAATATTTCCGCTCGACAAGCAGAAAACCGAAAATTTATGGAAATGACTCAAGTCGTCAAAGCAAAAGGTCAAAAACTGAGCCGCCGCTTTCAAGAGATTCAAACGCATCGCTACCGTAAGTGCTCAAGCTGTGAAACCACGCTGAGATTACCAAGAAAAAGAGGCAAGCATACGGTTCGTTGTCCGAAATGCAATCACCGATTCAAAGTACGTATTTGGCTCTAATCATACGATTTAATACTATTCGTCGGAAGTTTTAGGTAAAATGAATAATGAATACAATACAATTAAGGAGTGTTGTGTAGATGGCATACGAATTACCAAAAGTGTGGGAATGGGAAGACGAAAACACAGAAAAAGGTGGAAACCGCCCAACGGCTGGCAGTCGTTTCGAGCAAACGTTGCCGGTAGGAGATGCGCCTTTTCAACTCTATTCCCTAGGCACGCCGAATGGGATTAAGATTGCGATAATGTTCGAGGAGTTAAAAGAGTTAGGCGTTGAAGGTGCAGATTACGATCTTTATAAGATTCACATCGGAGAAGGCGACCAGTTCGGTTCCGACTTTGTCGAAATCAATCCGAACTCAAAAATTCCAGCCCTAGTTGACCAAAGTCAAGAGCCGCGTTTAGAGATTTTTGAATCCGCATCGATTCTTTTATACTTAGCGGAGAAATTTGGTGAGTTGATTCCAACGGATATTCATGGTCGAACAGAAACAATGAATTGGTTATTCTGGCAAATTGGATCAGCGCCTTATGTAGGTGGCGGATTTGGACACTTTTTCGCTTACGCACCAGAAAAGATGAAGTATCCAATTGATCGCTTCACGATGGAAACGAAACGTCAGCTTGATGTATTAGACAAAGCTTTAGCGGATCGTGAATATATTGCGGGAGATACTTACACGATTGCGGACATTGCGATTTGGTCTTGGTATGGTCGTTTAGTTTTAGGAGATTTATATGAAGGTTCAGCTGAATTCCTGAATGTGGACGAGTATACAAACCTGAAAAAATGGGCAGAAAAGATTGCTGACCGCCCAGGGGTTAAAAAAGGTTTAGACGTCGACTACCAGCCGATTGATGAGTAAATAAGAAATATTTGTATAAGTATTGAGCCAATAGCTATTCGTAAGCTGTTGGTTCTTTTTTATGGAATATAGCTGCTAAAAAGGAAACTTCCCTGACATTGCTTATAATTTTTTGCTTATATCCTGTTACTGCTTTACAGGTCTCATTATCTATATTTCATTCAACTGTTTTTTATTATTTATCCAGTACTTTTGAATATTGCCCTATTATCTTTGACCATGATGGTCAATTATACCTGAAATTTTTTATTTAACTTTTCTAATGATTTTTATTCTCGTGATTGGTTAACTCAATAGATGAATAAAAAATGTCTATTGTTTACTCGCCCGGTTCTCATATCGAACAAAAAAGTAAAGCACCAACATTTGAACAAGCACCCAAGGGACAATAATTAAAAGAGCGGCACTGAGAGGGTTAAGGACATACACCATGTACAATACCATGACCGCCATCCCGAGCGTTCGTACCAGTAAAAACACCACAAAAACATTCAGAATTGGATACAAAATGCGGATATTTTTTGAATAAATGGTTTCTTTTGAGTAGTGATTAATTGCTGTTGTAAGGCCATAAATCATCAGATAACCTAAGAGATAACCCGGAATAGAAACCACGTCGTCAGGCATCAGCAGGGCGCAAATCGCTGGCACAATGAGGACGGCTATAAACAACAAGGGGTACCGGTAACGTTTCATTTTGTCCACTCCTCACCTTTTGCTTATAGTATATCAATTTCTTAACTTTTGAGGTATAATTTCGCGTCTTCAGTTCTTACTGATAGCCTTTAGGTTCAGCTGTCACTTCAATTAAACGATTCAGCAGTTCATTGTAACTGTAGCCCGCCGCTTCTGCGATAAGCGGGAAAAAGGAGAAGCCTTCTTCTAAACCAGGGAAAGTATTCAACTCAATGACATTCGGTTGGCCCTTTTTGTCTAAGCGAAAATCAATGCGCGCAAAATCACGGCATCGAAGAATCCGATAGGTTTTCTCCGCCATTTCTTTCATTTCTTCTGCTAAGTCATTGGGGATATTCGCAGGAATTTCTGAAAGGGATGTAGCATCCATTTTTAATTCATTGGTCAGAATTTGAGCGCCGTCTTTTGGGAATTTTGTCTCTTTAATCGGCATCACTTCAAGATCAGTATTTCCAATAATACCTACCGTAAATTCTCGACCCGGCAGAAATTCTTCAACCAGCAGCACTTGTTGATGCAAAGAAAGTTTTTATTGAATCGTCTCTTTCAGCTGTACAGGTGTATGAACGACGGAAGTTTCCGTGATCCCTATGCCCGAACCTTCATGCTCGGGTTTTACGATAAGCGGGAAGTTCATATCTTTGCGAATCGTGTCGGTTTCATCATAGATGAGTTGAAAACGTGCAGTTGGAATGTTGTGCGCCTTTAATAAAGATTTCGTCATTTCTTTATGTAACGCCAAAACATGAGTAGCCAGTCCAGAGCCTACCATTGGGATTTGAGTCATTTCAAGAAGGCCGACAATGTTGGCTTGGGAGCGTTTGTCTGAAATGCCGGTGCTCAGGTTGAACAGCAAATCAATGTCTTGGTTATTTTCAAGGGTTTCTAATAATTGGGTATTGGCTTCAATCGCTACAACCGTATGGTGGTTGGCTTCTAAAGCTTTTTGAATCGAACGGACCGTATTTTTCATAATGCTGGGCCTTTTAAGATTGATCGAAACGCTGGATTGGTCTAGGTCTTGAAATTTAGAATAAATTAAGGCGATATGCATGGCAGTCCCTCCATGGGTTAAATGACTTCTTTTGATTATTATAGCATGAAGCGCTTACAATCAACTATTACTATCTATTGATGAGATATATGCTAAAATGACAGTGAAAACACACGAAGAGAAGGAGAATTTCATGAGTAGAGCAATTGAAAAATGGACAGTAGAGCAAGTGACGGACCAGCAAATCGTTGACTTACGAGGACAAGAAGCTTTCCAATCGGGTCATTTACCTGGAGCCATCAATTTAAATGCTAAGAATTTGGCAAGATATGGGACAGATTTATTAGAAGAAACAGAAGCGGTAGTTTTAGTTCTTGCGGGAAAAGATGAAGAGGATGTAGAAGTAATCGTAGAAAAAGCTAAAGACGCTGGTTTAGAGAATATTGCCGGCTATTTGGTGGCGGAAGAACTTCCGAGTGAAGAACTCGTCACGGTACAGCTCATTTCACCCGAAGCGTTTATGGCTTTAGAAGAAGACTATCAATTACTTGATGTGCGACACCCCGATGAAATTACACGACCAGCCCCTGAAAAAAACTTAGTCAATATTCCTTTAGACCATTTAGCCCAAGAGCTGGGACAGTTTGATTCGAATAAAACAGTATTTACCTTATGTGGTTCGGGGAATCGATCGACTTCCGCTGCTTCTTATTTAGAAAAAAAGGGCATTCAAACGGCGGTCGTCAAAGGCGGCATGGGCGCTTTAGAACCTTATACAAAAGAAAAAGAATAATTTTTTTAAGAAGCGGAGTGTATCGTTTGACAAAACGAGCACTCTTTTTTTTATAGTAGGAAGTACATTAAGTATTCACATTTCATGAAGTTAATCAGTGAACGATGGAAAAGGAACATTAAAGCTTCAAGTACTCAATGGGATGCTAGAATGCTAATTTTTCTATAAGGAGGAAGGAAATAAAGATGATTACATTATATGTTTCATCGAGCTGTACTTCTTGCAGAAAAGCTAAAGCATGGCTAGAAGAGCACAATTTAGAGTTTGAAGAGAAGAACATTTACCATGAGCCGTTGACCAAAGAGGAACTTAAGGAAATCTTGATGTTGACTGACGAGGGAACAGAAGAAATTATTTCCTACCGATCAGAGGCCTACAAGAATCTAACTGTTGACTTGGATACTCTCTCAATCAACGAATTACTCGATTTATTTATTGAAGAGCCGAGCTTAGTCCGTCGACCAATTATTATGGATAATCGACGCCTACAAATTGGGTTCAACGACGATGAAATTCGTATGTTCTTACCAAGAGAAGTTCGCGAAATTAATTTTGCTGCAATCCACGAAAGATTACAAGAAGTGGAATCTGCTTAATTTTGTAATGGTAGATACATAATAGCCGAAGCCTATCACAGGTTTCGGCTTTTTTCGTATATAAAAAGAATATTCAATTTGATGAGTAAAATAAAAGGAGGCTATCATTTGTCAAACGAGAAAAATCTTACAGTTTTACAACTAAACGATGTACATGGTTATCTAGATGAACATTTTGAAATTTTTTACGAAGCAGATGGGGTAAATTTTAAGAAAGTTGGTGGCTATGCAAGGATAGCAAATTATCTTAACCAGGCTCGCGAAGAAACCAACAACAAAGTCATGGTGCTGGATGGTGGAGATACTTTTCACGGGACTTATCCAGTCGTACAGACAAAAGGAAAGCTATCGATTCCCATCTTAAATCGACTGGGCATTGACGGAATGACGGGACATTGGGACTTTGCGTATGGACCGGACCACTTAGATGAATTGGCTTCTAAATTAAATTATCCGATGTTGGCGATTAACTGCTACAAAAAAGATACGGAAGAGCTAGTTTTTCAGCCTTACCGCATCAAAGAAGTCAACGGTTTGAAAATAGGAATCATCGGGATTGCCGCAATGATTGTCGACAAAACGATGCCCGAACAATTCAGTAAGGGCGTTTCACTCACATCCGGTAAAGAAGAGCTGCCAAAGTATATTCGAGAAGTCAAAGAAAATCATGACGTTGACCTTGTAGTGATTATGTCTCATTTGGGTTATCCGCAAGATATGAAAATAGCGGAAGAAACAGACGGAATTGATGTCTATCTAAGTGCACATACGCACAACCGTGTCTATGAACCGGCTGAAGTTAACGGAGCACTTCTGATTAAATCAGGAAGTCATGGTTCTTTCGTGGGACGACTAGATTTAACGGTTGAAGATAAAAAAATCACCGATTATACCCATGCACTCGTTTTAATGGATGAAGCCGTTTCTGAAGAGGTTGAAATGAAAGAATTGGTTCAGGAAAAGTTGGAGCCTTATCAAGAAGAATTAAGTGAAGTCATTGGTGAAACCAAAACGGATTTATACCGAAATGAAGTGTTGGAGAGTACGATGGATAATTTCCTGCTTCAGAGTTTGTTGGAACATACAGGAGCGGAAGCGACTTTCTCAAGAGATCCGTTTAACCAAATAGGTGGTTATGTGAAGCGGATGCTAGGATTGAAAGTCTATGCCAAACTTGAAAATCCCAAAGGGTATCGACTGCAAGAAGTATTTATTGGTGACGAGCCGTTGGAGAAAGAACGCGTATATAATGCCACGTTTGTGACGGTACAGGGTGTCCCTGCGAAATATGGGAAAGACAGAAAACAGTTAGATACCCATGCGATTGACGCTTTAAAACAGTATGTCAAAAAGCATGAGACCGTTGAAGCTCCGCTTCGTGGCACCATTACATTAGTATAAGGAATAAAATAGAAAGGTTGCCTCATCTTTGAAGCAACCTTTTTCGTCATTTATTCAGGAAGTGTTTCATAAGCCAACTGATTGATAATGTCTTGATGCTTTGGAAAATCCTCTAACAATTCTTTTTTCGTAAACATTTTAAAATCCGCAAAGTCAAATCCAGGAACGACTGTGCAACTCACAAGCGCATACCCTTCTTCTACCGTTGAGCCAAAAATGGTCCCAGCTGGAACTGTGTGGTGTAAGGTTTGAGCTGTTTCTAACCCAAGAGTCGCTTAGGTGTAACTGCCATCTGGATTTAGCGAGTGAACCGTCAACGGATGACCGGCATGGTAAAACCACATCTCATCTGAAGTCAATTGATGAAAATGAGACGGGCTGTCTGGTGTCAATAAGAAATAAATATTGGTATACAAAGCAAAATCTTTACCTTCTCTGGAATACGTTTCTTTTGACCGATCGGTTTGTCGATAATAGCCCCCTTCTGGATGTGGCTCTAAGTTTAATTCTTTAATCCATTCTTCTGCTGTCTTCATCAATAACATCTCCCTAAAATGATTTAGTCCACCTGATTATAACTGACTCTATCTTTTCAATGAAGAGTGATGTGGTCATTTCACCACTGGGAGTTTCAATCGAACAAAGTGAAAAGAAAATAGAGGCTCACTTTGTCTGATTGGTGGTGGATTGAACAAAGTGGACCAATAAAAAGCACTCACTTTGTTTGATTGAAGGCTTATCGAATAAAGTGAACCAAAAAAGAATATCCACTTTATCAGATAGACGATAAACTTTGACTTTCACAACTAGATATAGAAAACTTTCATTTTTTAGACACTCGTACATTTACAATGTTTCAAAAACCAGGTAAAATGCTGTAAACGTATCCAGATTCCAGAAAGCTAAACCTTTCATGAATCATAGTGAAAGTCAGGAGAATGATGATGATGATTGAAAAAAATGTGAAACCTGCAAAAGTTTCTACTTACTTTGAAAGCAAAAAACCTTCCGATGTTCGTTTGGGAAGCATCAAAGTAGAAAAAAGAACGGATTCAGTTGAATTAATTAACTGCGCCATTGGTAATGTATCTTTGCCTATGTATCCTAAAATGATTGAAAGGCTGCAAAACCTTGGGCAATCCTTTGGGGGTTTTGAACAAGGAGTAGTTAAATACGAAGCGACAGTTGGAAATCCAGAAACGATTGCAGCATTTAAAAATATTTTAAAACATGAAGGATTTGATTCTTCAAACTTGCATGTCCAAGTCACGGATGGGGCATCATTAGCGATGGAAGTAGCCATGCTTGGAATATGTGGAGGACCTGGTGAAGACGACCGGCCTTTGTTGATGTTTGATCCGACCTATACCAATTATAATTCGGTCGCAAGAAGGCTGGGTCGAAAAACGGTAACTGTTAATCGAACACTTGACGAAAATGGACATTTTACTTTTCCTTCGATTGAAGAAATTGAAAAAGTCATTTTAGAGGAACAGCCGGGCGGCATGTTGATTATTCCTTACGACAACCCAACCGGTCAAATGTATGAGTATGAGATGATGCTGGCCATTGCGGAGCTTTGTGTGAAACACAATCTGTGGTTATTGAGTGACGAAGCGTATCGTGGGTTATTTTATGATGAGCATCGTGAACTCATCAGTATTTGGGGGCTTACGGATGAGGAAGTTCCTGGCATTGAAGGGAGAAGAATTAGTTTAGAGTCTGCGTCTAAAGTTTGGAATGCTTGCGGTCTGCGTATTGGGGCATTGATTACCGACAACAAGGAATTTGCGGAAAAAGCAGAAGCTGAATATACAACAAATCTTAGCGCCAACTCCATTGGCCAACATATTTTTGGAGCGCTGGCTCATGAATCAAAAGAAGAGATTGTCGGTTGGTTAAAACAATCAAGAAACTACTATCGCCAAATCAATCGCGAGTTGTACCAAGCACTTAAAAAAACAAATCCTGATTTTTTAGTGTCCCAACCGGAATCTTCGATTTATTTAGTGGTGGATGTTAAAAATATAGTAGGACCAGATTTTGATTCGGTCGATTTTGTGTCTTATTGTGCGGAGCATGGGCGTGTTGTTGTGGATGGGGTCCCAATGACTTTATTGGCTGCACCGATGACTGGCTTTTACAATAAAGTAAATGGGCAAGTCAATCCTGGGAACACACAAATCCGGTTATCGTTTTGCGAAACCATCGATAAATTAAAATACATTCCAGTTTTATTAGACGCATTATTAAAAGATTACGAAACACAACGATTTGCATAAAGGGGTTATAGAATGAAGGTAAAACCGATTCAAGCTTTTTCAGATAATTATATTTGGGTCATTGAAGATAAAAAAGAAGTGGTGATTGTCGATCCAGGAGAAGCAGAAGGTGTGCTTGATGACTTGGAAGGAATTATGCCGCAAGCTGTAACGATTCTTCTCACGCATAACCACGACGACCATATCGGTGGGGTAGAAGAAATTGTCGCACGATATCCGGATACAGTCGTCTATGGTCCGGTTGAAACCGAAGAATTAAATGATGTTACCGTTAAAGACGGTGATTCTTTTGAAATCAATAAAAGAGCATTCGATGTCTTCAAAACGGCCGGGCATTCAAAAGAACACATCAGCTATTTAGTCGACGAACATTTATTTTGTGGGGATGCTTTGTTTTCAGGGGGCTGTGGGCGTGTATTCACAGGCGACTACCAAGCCCAATTTGATGCTTTGCAAACATTCAACCAATTACCGGGACGCGTGAAAATCTATGCCGGACACGAATATACAGAAACGAATTTACGTTTTGCTCATTCAATTGATCCATCAAATGAACGTGCTTCTGCAGCGCTAGACGAAGTCATTTCAATACGTGGTGAAGGCTTGCCGACATTGCCATCGACAATCGATCGAGAAAGGCAGATCAATGTGTTCTTGCAAGCTGAAACATTGGAAGAATTTGTAGAGCTGCGAAAAGCGCGAGATCAGTTTTAAAGAAAATAAATCGTCTATGGCTTTTCTAAAGAAGAGCTATAGACGATTTTTATAAGGTTAAAAAGTATAGCGAGCAACTTGTTCTTCTTCAATCACTAAACCTTCAATTTCAACGAAACCTGCTTTTTCGTAGATATACTTTGCATGTGCATTCTCTGGTTCATAAGAGATGGTAATCGATTGGTGATGAGGTTGTTTTAATTGTTTGATGTCTTCAATGATTAAGTGAATGGCTTTTTGTCCAAAGCCTTTCC
>Ga0079225_10001578_pt1 | contig 12866 bp, 9 predicted proteins | sample Poulit2012_FD_76344 | JGI IMG/M metagenome (GOLD analysis project Ga0079225, IMG submission 76344) | Agricultural soil microbial communities from Georgia to study Nitrogen management - Poultry litter 2012 | ecosystem: Environmental > Terrestrial > Soil > Agricultural land | place: USA: Georgia...
ACCCGTCCGATCAGCGCCAGCACCCGGCGTGAGCCGACCGGGATCGACAACAACTGCCCGCCGTGCCCCGCCGCGCGCGGGGTCAGAAACCCCGGCAGTTCGGCCATCGGGATCACCGTGGTCGGGGTGCCCAGTGCCTCGGCCGCCGGGGCCCACCCGGAGCCCAGCACGACCGCGACGTCATGGGCGCCGACCCCGGTGCGTTCGGCCAGGGCATGCGCGGCCAATTGGGCCGTCGTGGTGGGGTCGTTCGCCGGATCGATCACATCAGCGGACTCTAGCCGCTGGGCGGCATCGATGCGGGCGGTGAGATACTGCGGCCATGTCGGCAATGCCCACCTGCCCCGCGTCGGCGCACGTCGAGGGCGCCCCCCGACCGGGCGCGACGACATGAACCTCGGCCACATCGCCGAGTCCTGGCTGGCCGCCAACGTCGACGACCTGGTGGCCTGGCGGCGGCATCTGCACCGCCACCCGGAGCTGAGCCGCCAGGAACACGCCACCACCGCGTTCATCGCCCAACGCCTGGCCGATGTCGGCCTCAACCCGAAGATTCTGCCCGCCGGAACCGGGTTGACCTGTGATTTCGGCCCGGAACATCGGACCCGCATCGCGCTGCGCGCCGATATCGACGCCCTGCCGATGACCGAGCAGACCGGCGCGCCGTATGCCTCGACGGTGGCCGGTGTCGCCCACTCCTGCGGCCACGACGCGCACACCGCGATGCTGCTCGGTGTCGCCCAGGCATTGGCGGCGGTGCCCGACCTGCCGGTGTCGGTGCGGCTGATCTTCCAGGCCGCCGAGGAATTGATGCCGGGCGGGGCACTCGACGCGATCGCGGCGGGCGCGCTGGTCGGGGTGTCGCGGATCTTTGCGCTGCACTGCGACCCGCGGCTGCAGGCCGGGCTGGTCGCCACCACGCCCGGGCCGATCACCTCCGCCGCCGACACGTTGGAGCTCATCGTGTCCTCGCCGGGCGGGCACACCTCGCGACCGCACCTGACCGGCGACCTGGTCTACGCGCTGGGCACCCTGATCACCGGGTTGCCCGGGGTGTTGTCGCGCCGGGTCGACCCGCGCGACAGCACGGTGATGGTCTGGGGCGCGGTCAACGCCGGATCGGCCCCCAACGCCATCCCGCAGACGGGGTCGCTGGCCGGCACCGTGCGCACCGCCGACCGCGACAGCTGGCTGCGGATGCAGGGGCTGGTCGAGCAGGCGGTCGAGGCGCTGCTGGCACCGCTGAACGTCGACCACACCCTGCACTACCGCCGGGGGGTGCCGCCGGTGGTCAACGAGGAGATCTCCACCCGCATCCTCACCCACGCCATCGAGGCGGTCGGGCCCGACGTGCTCGCCGACACCCGCCAGTCCGGCGGTGGGGAGGACTTCTCCTGGTATCTCGAACAGGTGCCCGGCGCGATGGCGCGCCTCGGGGTGTGGTCGGGGCACGGACCGCAGTTGGACCTGCACCAGCCGAACTTCGACCTCGACGAGCGGGCCCTGGCGGTGGGGATGCGCACGCTGGTGAACATCATCGAGCAGTCCGCGGCGTTTTGACGCGCGTCGCGCGCTACCCGGTGCCCGGGCCGATGTTGCGGGCCGGTCGGGTTCGCAGGTCGTGGACGTACTCCTCGGGTGCCCCGGCGATCTCGGCGGCGTCGGCCATCACCCCCAGGTAGCGCGCCGACGGCAGCCCGCCCTCCCAGGCGTCGACCACATACAGCCAGGCCAGCACCGGGTCGGGGGTGACGTCGGCGGAGAACCCGGTGGCCCGGTCCACCCGGCAGCGGATCTTTTTGTGGATGCCCAGCTCGGAGCCCTCCCAGCGGTCCAGGTTGGCTTCATCGGGGGGCGTCATGTCGTAGAGCACGACGAACACCCGCGAGCCGGGGTCCTGGACGATGGTGGCCAGCGCCCCCTCCCAGCCGATGTCCTCCCCGCCGAAGGTCAGCCGCCAGCCGTGCAGCCAGCCGGTGCCGGCCATCGGCGAGTGCGGGGCGCGCTCCAGCATCTGATCTGGATGCATGTTCGACCCGTAGGCGGCGTAGAGCGGCACAGGCAGATCTTAAACGGCCCGCAACCCCGGACAGACGCCCCCGACCTCGGGCGGCGCGGCGCACGCCGGACCGGGGCCGATAGGTTGGAGCGTGTGACGACCCGCATTGTCATCATCGGCGGCGGCCCGGCCGGCTACGAGGCGGCTCTGGTGGCCGCGGCCCACGGCCGGGAGGCGGTGCAGGTCACGGTCGTCGACGCCGAGGGGATCGGCGGCTCCTGCGTGCTGTGGGACTGTGTCCCGTCGAAAACGTTCATCGCCTCCACCGGGGTGCGCACCGAGCTGCGCCGTGCCCCCGATCTGGGGATCGGCGTCGACATCGACACCGCCAGGATCTCGCTGGCCCAGATCCACAACCGGGTGAAATCCCTGGCCGCGGCGCAGTCGGCCGACATCGCCGAGCAGCTGGTCAAAGAGGGCGTCGAGGTGATCGCCGGGCGCGGCGAGCTCATCGACCGCACGCCCGGGTTGGCCCACCACCGGATCAAGGCGACCGCCGCCGACGGCACCGAACGGACGCTGGAGGCCGACGTGGTGCTCATCGCGACCGGCGGCACCCCGCGCATCCTGCCCGGCGCCGAACCCGACGGGCAGCGCATCCTGACCTGGCGCCAGCTCTACGACCTCGACGCGTTCCCCGACCATCTGGTCGTGGTGGGCTCCGGGGTCACCGGGGCGGAGTTCGTCCACGCCTACACCGAGCTGGGGGTCAAGGTCACGGTGGTGGCCAGCCGCGACCGGGTGCTGCCGCATGAGGACCACGACGCGGCGCTGGTGTTGGAGGACTCCTTCGCCGAACGCGGGGTCACCCTGATCAAACACGCCCGCGCCGAGTCGGTCACCGCCACCGACACCGGGGTGCTGGTCACCATGACCGACGGGCGCACCGTGGCGGGCAGCCACGCGCTGATGACGGTCGGCTCGGTGCCCAACACCGACGGCTTGGGCCTCGATCGCGTCGGGGTCGAGTTGGCCCGCGGCGGCTATCTCCAGGTCGACCGGGTGTCGCGCACCTCGGTGGCCGGCATCTACGCCGCCGGGGACTGCACCGGGCTGCTGCCGCTGGCGTCGGTGGCCGCGATGCAGGGCCGCATCGCGATGTATCACGCGCTCGGGGAGGGAGTCACACCGATCCGGTTGCGCACGGTGGCCGCGGCGGTGTTCACCCGCCCCGAGATCGCCGCCGTCGGGGTGCCGCAGGCCGCCATCGACGACGGCACGGTGCCCGCGCGCACCATCATGCTGCCGCTGCGCACCAACCCGCGCGCCAAGATGTCCCAGCTCAAACGCGGTTTCGTCAAGGTGTTCTGCCGCCCGGCCACCGGTGTGGTGATCGGTGGGGTGGTGGTCGCCCCGATCGCCTCGGAGCTCATCTTGCCGATCGCGTTGGCGGTGCAGAACCGCATCACGGTCGCCGACCTGGCCCAGACGCTGTCGGTGTATCCGTCGCTGTCGGGATCGATCACCGAGGCGGCCCGCCGGCTGATGACCCACGACGACCTGGACTGAGGCGCGGCGCCGAACGTGTCACCACGGTGGGAAGACGGCCCGAAACCCCGGCGGGGGCGCGGCCTGCCTGCCTCACGAATGCCGCCGCGGCACGTAATCTGCAGGTGAGAAATGTCTACCGGTGAGTAGCCAAAAGGAGCCGCACAGTGAGCGACCCGGCCCACGACCAGAACCTGCCGAACTCGATGCTGGGCCCCGACTACCGCGCGGCGGCCTTCCGGCGGTTGGGCAGCGAACAGTTCGACGTGGTGGTCATCGGCGGGGGCGTCGTCGGCGCCGGCTGCGCGCTCGACGCCGCCACCCGTGGGCTGACGGTGGCGCTGATCGAAGCCCGTGACTTCGCGGCCGGCACCTCGAGCCGGTCGTCGAAGATGTTTCACGGTGGGCTGCGCTATCTCGAGCAACTCGAGTTCGGGCTGGTGCGCGAGGCGCTGCACGAGCGGGAACTGTCGTTGACCACGCTGGCGCCGCATCTGGTCAAGCCGTTGCCGTTTTTGTACCCGTTGACCAAACGGTGGTGGGAACGGCCCTACGTCGCCGCCGGCATCTTCCTCTACGACCAACTGGGTGGTGCCAAATCGGTGCCGCCGCAACATCACCTGACGCGGGCCGGGGCGTTGCGGCTCAGCCCCGGACTCAAACGCAGCTCGCTGATCGGCGGGATCCGTTACTACGACACCGTCGTCGACGATGCTCGGCACACGATGACCGTGGCCCGCACCGCCGCCCACTACGGCGCGGTGGTGCGCACCTCGACCCAGGTGGTGTCGTTGCTGCGCGAGGGGGACCGGGTGACCGGGGTGGGGGTGCGCGACTCCGAGACCGGCGCCACCACCGAGGTGCACGGCCATGTGGTGGTCAACGCCACCGGGGTGTGGACCGACGAGATCCAAGCGCTGTCCAAGCAGCGCGGGCGTTTCCACGTGCGGGCCTCCAAGGGGGTGCACATCGTGGTGCCGCGCGACCGGATCGTGTCGGAGGCGGCGATCATCCTGCGCACCGAGAAGTCGGTGCTGTTCGTGATCCCGTGGGGCACCCACTGGATCATCGGCACCACCGACACCGAGTGGAACCTGGACCTGGCCCACCCGGCGGCGACCAAGGCCGACATCGACTACATCCTGGCGCATGTCAACACCGTGCTGGTCACCCCGTTGACCCACAACGACATCGACGGGGTGTACGCGGGTCTGCGCCCGCTGCTGGCCGGGGAGAGCGACGACACCTCCAAGCTCTCCCGTGAGCACGCGGTGGCGGTGCCCGCACCGGGTCTGGTGGCCATCGCCGGCGGCAAGTACACCACCTACCGGGTCATGGGTGCCGACGCGATCGACGCGGCCGCCGAATACATCCCGGCGCGGGTGGCGCCCTCGATCACCGAGAAGGTGCCCCTGCTGGGCGCCGACGGCTACTTCGCGCTGGTCAACCAGGCCGAACATGTCGGTGCCGCCCAGGGGCTGCACCCCTACCGGGTGCGCCACCTGCTGGACCGCTACGGCGCGCTCATCCACGAGGTGCTCGATCTGGCCGCCGACGACGCCGACCTGCTGGAACCGATCGCTGCCGCCCCGATCTATCTCAAGGTGGAGGCGGTGTACGCCGCGGTCGCCGAGGGGGCGATGCACCTCGAGGACATCCTGACCCGCCGGATGCGGATCTCGATCGAATACCCGCACCGCGGTGTGGACTGCGCCCGCGAGGTCGCCGAGTTGGTCGCCCCGGTGCTGGGGTGGTCGCGGTCCGACACCGCGGCCGAGGTCGCCAGCTACGTCGCCCGGGTCGAGGCCGAGGTGCTCTCCCAGACCCAACCCGACGACGCGTCGGCCGACGCGTTGCGGATCTCGGCGCCGGAGGTGCGCAGCGAGATCCTCGAACCGGTGCCGCTGGAGTGAGCCGGCGGCGTCGCGACGCCCCGCTGCCGGTGCGCGACGGCGTGGATCCGGCACGGCTGCGGGTGCACGGCGGTCCGGTCGCCGCCGAGCTGCGCACCCGCTTCGGCGACCGGGTCGCGGCGAAAGTCGCGGCCGGGGAAGTGGTCTGCGCCGACGGCACCGTGGTCGACGAGACGACCGAGATGGCCGCCGGCGGTGTGGTGTTCCTCTACCGCGACCTGCCCGACGAGGCGCCGGTGCCGTTCCCGCTGCCGGTGCTGCACCGCGACCGCGACCTGGTGGTCGTCGACAAGCCGCATTTCCTGGCCACCATGCCGCGCGGGCGCCACGTCACCGAGACCGCACTGGTGCGGTTGCGTCGCGCACTTGAGATGCCCGAGCTGGCACCGGCACACCGACTGGACCGGCTCACCGCCGGGGTGCTGGTGTTCACCACCCGCCGGGAGGTCCGCGGCGCCTACCAGTCGTTGTTCTCCGGGGCACAGGTGCGCAAGACCTACCTGGCGCACTCCGCGGGAACCCCGACCCGCGCCCTGCCCGCGGTGCTGCGCAGCCGGATCATCAAACGTCGCGGCCGACTGCAGGCCGTCGAGGAGCACGGCGAACCCAACGCCGAGACGCGGGTGCACGACGTCGGTGGCGGATGCTACCGGCTGCAGCCGGTCACCGGCCGCACCCACCAGCTGCGGGTCCACCTGACCTCGATCGGATTGCCGATCACCGGAGACCCGCTGTATCCGGCGATCATCGAGGTCGCCGACGACGACTTCACCAGCCCGCTGCAGCTTCTCGCCCACACTCTGGAGTTCGACGATCCGCTCACCGGTCGGCCGCGCCGGTTCGTCAGCGAGCGGGTCCTCCCCCGGTGCCGCGGCTGAGGCCCGCGCCCCGAACCCGGGCGTGCGGCGACTCACCGCGCCGGTGGGCGAGCGTCGGTTCAGCCCGGCTTGCCGAGCGCGTTGGCCGCGCTGAGTGCCTCCATGACCGCGTTGGGGCCCTCGAAGCAGTCAGGGTGCAGACCGCGCAGCGCGGCCACCAGATCCGGACCGGCACCGTGGTGGTCGGCATGATCGGCGAGGGCGCCCGGGGTGCCGGGGTAGGCGAAGCCGCTGAGGCATCGCTGGACCTTGGTGACTGGAAATCCCATGGCGACGGTCTACCCCGCCGCTCGCCGGCGGAAACACCGCCGAATTCGCGACGCGCGGCTCACCGCTGGCAGTGACCGCACCAGACGTTGATCCGCCCGCCGGCGTCGGCGGAGTCCAGGAGCCTCCCGCAGCGCCGGCAGGGCAGACCCGCCCGGCCGTACACCCACAGCCGCCTGCCCCGCCGGGTGTCGCCGGTGGTGCAGCGCGACCACCGCGACCGGTTGGCCCACAACAGCCGGTGGGCCTGCGACACCAGCCGCAGCGGGTCGGTTTCGCGCGACACCGGCGCCGAGGGGTCGATACCGCGCAGAAAACACAATTCGTTGCTGTAGACGTTGCCGATGCCGGCCATCACGGTCTGATCGAGCAGGGCCTGCGACAGCGGCCGCAGCGGGTCGGCCACCAGGTTGCGCACGGCCACCTGCGGGTCCCAGTCGTCGCCGAGCAGATCGGGACCCAGGTGCGATACCGCCTCGACATCGGTGTCGCGGTCGAGGACCTCCAGCAGCCCCAGGTCGACACCGACGGCGTGAACACCGCCCGCGGACAAGATGATCCGCACACGATGATCGGTGCGCGGTGTGCGCGCCGTCACCCGCCAGCTGCCCTCCATCTTCAGGTGCGCGTGGAAACTCGCCGGCCCCACCCGCACGAACAGATGCTTGCCGCGGCGTGCTACCCCGTCGACGACGCGCCCGGTCACGTACACCGCGGCGAAGCGCGGAACGCGGACGTCGCAACCGGTGACGGTGTGGCCGACCAGCGCGACGCGCAAGACGGCCGCGGTGTGCCAAACGGTGTCGCCTTCGGGCATGACGGATCGAGCCTACCGGGCTACCGGCCGACGCCCGCCCGGCCAGCGCGACGGGCCGGGCGGGCACCGACGGCACCGACGGCACCGACGGCACCGACGGCACGGCGATCGCGCCGGTTACGCTGCGATGATGGCTTGGTCAACCGGTGCTGAGCTGCGGGTCGGCGAGGAAGTACGCGACGCATTGGCGGCGGGCCGTCCGGTGGTCGCATTGGAGACCACACTGGTCTCGCACGGGTTCTCCCGGGGACAGGGTCTGCTCGCCGCGCAGGACGCGGAACGGCGGGTGCGCGCCGCCGGGGCGGTGCCGTGCACCGTGGGCATCGCCGATGGGGCGATCCGCGCCGGGCTGTCCGCGGCCGACCTCGCCCGGTTCGCCGATCGCGGGTCGGCGGTGCGCAAGGTCGGGGCCCGCGACATCGCCGCGTGCGTGGTGCACCGGGCACTGGGCTCGACCACCGTCGGGGGCACGCTGGCGGTCTGCGGCGTGCTCGGGATCGAGTTCATGGCCACCGGCGGCATCGGTGGGGTGCACCGCGGCTTCGCGGACACCCTCGACATCTCCGGCGACCTGGCGCAGTTGGCCCGCACCCCGGCGATGGTGGTGTGTTCCGGCGCGAAATCCATTCTCGACGTCCCGGCCACCGCGGAGGTGTTGGAGACGCTCAATGTGCCCGTGCTCGGCTGGCGCACCGAGACCGTGCCGCTGTTCTACGTCCGCGGCGGTGGACCGGCGGTGTCGGCTCGAGTCGACGAACCCGACGAGGCGGCCCGGATCGCGGCAGCCCACTGGCGACTCGTGGGCACGGGTCTGCTGCTGGGGCGTGGACCCGATCCCGAACTGGACCCGCAATCCGACCCCGACTCGCTGCTCGAGGAGGCGGTGCACCGGGTGCAGCGGGAGGGGATCGTGGGCCCGGCAATCACCCCCGCGGTGCTGAATCTCGTCGAGGAACTCTCCGGCGGGCGCAGTGTGGCGGTCAACCGTCAACTCATCGCCGACAACGCCGGGCTGGCCGCACAGATCGCCGTCGCCCACACGCCCGATTGACCGGCGGGCGCACTTGACGTCGCGTCGGCGGCGGCCGATCCTGGAAACACGAGGTCAACATGCGATGCCAGCGTGAGCGCTTGCCCGCCGACCGTCCCGATGGTGCGGTCCGGCCAGGTCCGCGCCGAGACCGTCTTGTTCCCCATCCCGCCGACGGGATGCGGGCTGCGGATCACCTTCGGTTGGACAAAGGGAGTTGTCATGGGCAGCACGTTTCATGATCCCATCGACCACGCGCGAACGACGCGGGAGTTCGCCGGTGAATCACTCATCGACGTGCTCAATTGGCCGGGCTACGCCTTGGTGGCGATCGGCCTGGTGGGGTTCGCCGGATCGTTGACGGCGTTCGGAACCGGTCACACCGGCCAGGGGCTGACGGTGGGGATCGTCGGGTTCGCGGTGTTGGCCGTCGGGTTGATCTGGGTGATCGCCGAACACTGGCGGGTACGGCGCATCGCCGAACGGTGGTACGCCGGGCACCCGGACGCGCAACGACGCCCGCCGAGCGGCTAGTCACCGGCCGCGGGCGCGCCGTCAGCGGCGCAGCCGCAGACCGCGGGGCGTGCGGGCGAACCCGGCGTCGCGCAGCGCGGCCACGATCGGCGCCTCTCGCGCGCCCAGCACCGACGTGGAGTCCACCCGTTCCACCGCCAGCCCGTCGATGCGGCCGGCGGTGACCGCCTCGGCCAGCGCCGTCGCCGCGGTGCGCAGGACCTGATCATCGTCGTCGAAGGTGAGCATCGACCGGCCGCCGCGCTCCACGAACAGCACCAGTTCGCCGTCGACGAGCACCACCAGCGCTCCGGCCTTGCGGCCGGGCCGCGCCCCCGCCGCCGATTGCGGGCTCGCCGGCCAGGGCAGCGCCGCGCCGTAGGGATTGGCCGGGTCCGCCGCGGCGAGCAGCACCGCCGCGTAGGGGCGTCGCTGCGGGTCGGGATCCTCGAGGTAGGCCCGCAGCCGGTCCACCGTGGCGGCGACGGCGAACTGTGCCGCGCCCAGCGACTCGACGAAATACCCGCGCTGGCAGCGGCCCGCCTGTTCAAAACCGCTCAGCACCGGATACAGCCCGGCGAATCCGCCCGGCACCGCCTCGGCGGCCACCGCGCCCTTGGTGAGCACGCCGTAGCGGTGCAGCAGCAGTTCGGCGCGGTGATGGGCGCGCAGGGTGGGGTCCGGTTCGGGCGCCGGCAGCGCCGACCACCGCCCGGCCACCGTCGCGTCCACGGCCCGGGGTGCGGGTGCGGCCACGGCGTAGCGGGCCGGCCGGGGCGGTCGACGCGGCCGGCGATGCGCGGTCGAGGAGCGCGCAGTCCCGGCTCCGGCCAGCACCGCCCGGATCGGGGCGAAGGTGTCACCGGTGACCCAACCGGACCAGATCAGCTCCCACAGCGCGGTTTTGAGGGTGCGCTCGGGAAGCGGCCCGCCGGCGAGTTGGCGGAAGAAGAACGCGCCGCCGCCGGCGAGGGCGTCGAGCACGGCACGGTGGGCGTCGGTGAGGTCCAGCGCGGTGGGCGGTGCCAGCGTCAGCGGAGCCGCGTCGGCGGTGTGGAACATGATCCAGCCGTCGGCCGGCGGTGTGCTCCCGGCGATCGGGCCGGCTCCCGACCACAGCACCTCCCCGGAGGCCAGCACCTCGTCCAGCAGCGCCGGGGAGTAGCCGTCAACCCGCTGGGCCAACACCAGCGGCTCGACCGCCGAGGCCGGTATCGCTACCCCCGCCAGCTGGGCGAGCACGGCTCTCAGTGCCTCCCTCGCCTCGCCCCCGGTGTGGTCGATCTGCTGCCAGGCCGGCAGGAACCGGGCGTAGGCGGCGGTGGTGACCGGTTCGACCTGAGCGCGCAGCGCCGCCAGCGAGCGGCGCCGCAGAATGCGCAGCACCTCGGCGTCGCACCACTGGTCACCGCCGGCGACGGTGGTGGGCGATTCGACGAACTCGCCGGGCACCACCCGCCCGTCGCCGGCCAGCCGACCGAGTACATCGGCGGCCACCCGCAGCCCCAACCCGAAGCGTGCGCCCGCCTGCGCGGTGGTGAACGGTCCGCGGGTCCGGGCGAAGCGTGCCAGCAGTTCGCCCAGCGGGTCGGCGACCGGTTCGGTGAAGCTGGCCGGGACCCCGACCGGCACGGCCACGCCGACGCCGTCGCGCAAGCGGCCGATGTCCTCGATCACCGCCCACCACCGCCGCCCGGCGTAGGACACCGCGAGCACCCGTTTGGCCGCCGCCAGCTCCTCGAGCCAGTCGTCGACGGCGCCACCGGCGGCGCGCTCGCCGATCTCGGCGGTGGTCAGCGGACCGAGCAGGCGCAGCAAATCGACGACGGCTTCGGCGTCGCGCGCGGCCCGCTGCGGGGTCAAATGTTGCAGTTGCCGGTCGACGGTGGCCACCACCTGCGCGTCGAGCAGCTCGCGTAACTCCACCCGCCCCAGCAACTCGGCGAGAAGGGTCGGATCCAGCGCCAGCGCGGCGGCGCGACGCTCGGCCAGCGGGGTGTCGCCCTCGTAGAGGAACGCACCGACATAGCCGAAGAGCAGGGACGCGGCGAACGGTGACGGCGCGGTGGTCAGCACGTCGGTCAGCTGCACCCGGCGTTGACCGATCGCCGCCATCAGGGCGGTCAACGCCGGCACGTCGTAGACGTCTTGCAGCGACTCGCGGACCGCCTCGAGCACGATCGGGAAATCCGGGTAGTTGCGGGCGACGTCGAGCAACTGTGCGGCCCGTTGACGCTGCTGCCACAGCGGGGAGCGGCGCCCGGGGCGGCGGCGCGGCAACAGCAGGGCGCGCGCCGCGCACTCCCGGAAACGGGAGGCGAACAACGCCGACCCGCCGACCTCGGCGGTGACGAGCGCCTCGATCTCGTCGGCGTCGAAGACGAACAACTCCGCGCCCGGAACCGCGTCGACGGTGGCATCCTCGTCGAGGGTGTCGGGCAGGCGCACCACGATGCCGTCGTCGGAGGCGGTGGGCTTCTCGTCGAGGCCGTACCGCTCGCGCAGCCGGCGGCCCACCGCCAGGGCCAGCGGGCCGTGCACCCGCAGGCCGTACGGAGAATGCAGCACCACCCGCCAGTCGCCGAGTTCATCGCGGAACCGCTCCACCACCAGGGTGGTGTCGGTGGGCACCGCCGCGGTGGCGGCGCGTTGATCCTCCAACAGCCGCCACAGATTCTCGATCGCGTAGCCGTCGAAACCCAGTTGCGTGCACCGGGCCGCGAAGTCGGTGCGCGCCAGTGCGGCCAACTCGCCGGTGAATCTGCCCAGTGCGGCCCCGAGTTCGGCCGGCCGGCCGGCGTTGTCGCCGCGCCAGAACGGCAACCGCCCCGGCCTCCCGGGGGCGGGGACCACCAGCACCCGGTCGTGGGTGATCTCGGTGATCCGCCAACTCGTCGCCCCCAACGCGATCACGTCGCCGGGCCGCGATTCGTACACCATCTCCTCATCGAGTTCGCCGACCCGCGAGGATTTTTCGCTACCGGTCGCCAAATACACGGCGAACTGGCCGCGGTCGGGGATCGAACCGCCGGAGGTGACCGCCAACCGCTGGGCGCCGGGACGTCCGGTCACCGTCCCGGTGTCGCGGTCATAGACCACGCGTGGGCGCAGCTCGGCGAAATCGGTGGACGGGTATTTACCCGACAGCAGATCCAGGGTGGCCTCGAAAGCGCTGCGCGGCAACGTGGCGAACGGCGCGGCGCGCCGGACGGTGTCGAACCAGCTGTCGGCGTCCAGGGGCTCCAGCGCGGCGGCGGCCACCGTGTGCTGCGCCAGGATGTCCAGCGGGTTGCTCGGCACCTGCAGCGTCTCGATCTGCCCGGTGCGCATCCGCTCGGCGGCCACCGCACACCCGATCAGGTCGGTGCGATGTTTGGGGATGAGCACCCCCGTCGACACCTCGCCCACCTGGTGGCCGGCCCGACCGATGCGTTGAAGTCCGCTGGCCACCGACGGGGGCGCCTCGATCTGGATGACCAGATCCACCGCGCCCATGTCGATGCCGAGTTCGAGGCTGGAGGTGGCGACCACCGCCGCCAACCGGCCCGCCTTGAGATCGTCCTCGACGGCCGCGCGCGCCTCTTTGCTGACCGAGCCGTGATGGGCGCGCGCGAGGATCGGTGGTGCGCCGTGGCTCTGCCCGCTGCCCATCAGCTGGGCCGGGGCGCCCCCGGCCACCCGCGGATTGGTCGCCCGGTCCATGCCGTCGACGGGCACACCGGCGCGCTCGGCGTGGATCTCGTTGATCCGGGCGGTGAGTCGTTCGGCCAGGCGGCGTGAGTTGGCGAACACGATCGTGGAGCGGTGCGCCTCGATCAGGTCGACGACGCGGGCCTCCACCTCCGGCCAGACGGTGTTGCCGGCCGGGCTGGCCATGTCCGGTACCGGCACCTGGACGCTG
>Ga0079225_10001579_pt1 | contig 12865 bp, 13 predicted proteins | sample Poulit2012_FD_76344 | JGI IMG/M metagenome (GOLD analysis project Ga0079225, IMG submission 76344) | Agricultural soil microbial communities from Georgia to study Nitrogen management - Poultry litter 2012 | ecosystem: Environmental > Terrestrial > Soil > Agricultural land | place: USA: Georgia...
ATTCCGGCAACAGACAAAGGGACCATTGACACCGGCGCATTCAAAGCGGCACTCAGGGAAGATACCGCACTTGTTTCAATCATGCTTGTAAACAACGAAACCGGTGTGATGCAGCCGATATATGAAATTGGCGAGATACTTTCGGAACATGGTGCAAAGCTCCATGTTGACGCCGTCCAGGCATTCGGTCATATGGGCATTGATGTGAAGGGCCTCGGTGTGGATCTTTTGACTCTGAGCGGTCATAAGATATACGGCCCTAAAGGGATCGGTGTCCTGTACAGGGAAAAAGATGTGGTTCTCGCGCCGATGATCACCGGCGGCTCCCATGAAAAGGGCAGGCGGAGCGGCACAGAGAACAGCCTGTTCATAGGTGCTATGGCGGAAGCGATGAAAAAAGCGGACGCTGAGAGGACGGTGCGCAGCATCAAAGAGATGCAGCTCAAAGAGAAATTCCTGAACAACATGATCCATGCAGAAATTCCATTTGAAGTGAATGGTGATGTCAACCAGGCATCGAGCCATATCATCAACATCCACTTCCCTTGGACGGATTCGGGATTCCTGCTCACTGCACTCGATATGGCTGATATATACGTTTCGGGCGGTTCGGCATGCAGTGCAGGGACCGTGGAACCGTCTCATGTACTTGAATCGATGTTCAGTGAAGACGAACGTGTTAAAAAGTCGGTGCGCTTCAGCTTTTCCCATCTGATGGAAGAAGAGGAAATAGACACGATTACCGAAGCACTCAGGAATATATATGGAAGGCTTTCATAGAAAGCCGGATTTGAAAGGAATGAAAGAATTGGATAATAAAGATATTACCGTAGTGGTCGGCATGAGCGGGGGCGTAGACAGCTCAGTAACCGCTAAACTGCTCAAGGAACAGGGTTACAATACAATCGGAATATTCATGAAGAACTGGGATGACACGGATGAGTTCGGTGTGTGCACAGCCACGACGGACTATGAGGACGTAAGGCTCGTGGCCGAGGAAATCGGCATTCCGTACTACTCCGTGAATTTCGAGAAGGAATATTACGACAGGGTCTTCCAGTACTTCCTCGATGAATACAAAAAGGGAAGGACGCCGAATCCTGATGTAATGTGCAATAAAGAGATAAAATTCAAGGCGTTTCTGGATCACGCGATGAAACTCGGTGCAGATTATGTGGCGACGGGCCATTATGCCCAAGTCGTCCGTGATGAGGATGGTGTCAGGATGCTGCGCGGCGTGGATAACAACAAGGATCAGTCCTACTTCCTGAACCAGCTTTCCAAAGAGCAATTATCGAAAGTCATGTTCCCGCTCGGCCATCTGAACAAATCGGAAGTAAGGGAGCTTGCACAGGAATATGACCTGGCGACGAAGGACAAGAAAGATTCCACAGGCATATGCTTCATCGGTGAAAGGGACTTCAAGGAATTCCTGAGCGGCTACCTTCCGGCAAACCCGGGACGTATGATAGAGATGGATACCGGTGAAGACAAAGGGCAGCACGACGGCCTGATGTACTACACGATCGGCCAGCGTCAGGGTCTCGGTATCGGCGGCGAGGGCGGCCCTTATTTTGTTGCAGGGAAAAATCTGGAGACGAATGAATTGTATGTCGTTTCCGGATACGATAATCCTGCACTCAGTTCTTCCAGCCTGGAGGCATCCGGGCTGAACCTGATCAGTGAAATACCTGAAACGTTCGAATGCACCGCGAAATTCAGGTACCGCCAGGACGATATGCCAGTGACGGTGACGCGCATCGGCAATGATGAAATCAAAGTGGATTTTCATGAGCCGGCCCGTGCAGTCACACCGGGACAGGCTGTCGTGCTGTATGACGGCGATGTATGCCTCGGCGGTGCGACGATCGACCGAGTGTTCAAGGATGCCAAAATTCTGGAGTACCTTGGATAATGGCACTAGATTATGAGACACTGATGATTGAAGGCAGAACAGAAGAGGCGATAGAAGCGATCTTCTCGGCGATTGAAAAAGAGCCGGAGGAGGAAATCCATTACATCAATGGCGGCAACATGCTGCACCGTGCGGGAAAGGATGAGGAGGCGGAACACTTTTTCCAGAAGGCGATTTCGCTGAATTCCGGCAGCACCAGCGCTTTTTATTCGCTGGCAAACCTGTATTACGATCACGGCCGTTACGAAGAGGCTGTACGGTTGTATCTGCTCGCCTATTCCAGGAACAGCGGGGATGCGGATCTTAACTTCATGCTCGCGATGTCACATGTACATCTCGGCGCATCTGAAAAGGCGCTGCAGTTCTTTGAAGCGGCACATGAAGCGAAACCTGAGGACACTGTCATAGGATTCCAGTACGGACTGCTCTGCTGCCAGCTGGGACTATATGATCCGGCTGAAAAGCTGCTCGGCAAAGTGACGGATATGGAACAGAATGCCGACGCAGAGTATAACATGGGACTGTTGAAGCTCATGAAGTATGATGACAAAGATGCGGCCATCATTCATTTTGAGAAGGCCAAAGATATGCAGGCAGATCATCTCCTGGCGCACAATGCCATTAAAAAGTTAAAAGAAACAGAGTAAAAGTCCTCAAGGAAAGTGATCCGGATGGAACAATCGACAATCTATGATGATATATATATCACAGGGGAAGTGGAACGCGTCATATTCATGAGTGAACAGACGCGTTTTGCCGTCCTCAAAGTGAATATAAGCGAAACCAACACCCATTTCAATGACGAAGCCATTGTGACGGGTTATTTTCATGCCGTTTCAGAAGGGGATTCATACCGGTTTTCCGGAAAGATCACCAACCACGCAAGATACGGGGAGCAATTCAGCGCAGATTCTTTCAAAAAGGAAATGCCGAATACGATACGCGGGATCATCCAGTACCTGTCGGGTGATACATTCCCCGGAATAGGCGAGAAGACTGCCGGAAAAATAGTGGAAGCGCTTGGGGTAGATGCGCTTGAGAAGATTTCGGATGATGCATCAGTTTTGAAGGATGTCGGCGGACTGTCGAAAAGCAAAATGGAAATGATTCACCGTACAATCCTTGAAAACCGGCAGACGGAGCAGTCGGTGATCAAATTGACGGAGCTCGGTTTCGGTCCCCGGATGAGCGCCAAAATCCTCAAGACTTATCAGGATGAAACGATGAACATCATCGAAAAAGAGCCGTACAGGCTTGTAATGGATATTGAAGGGATTGGTTTCGCGACTGCAGACAGGATTGCGATATCCGCAGGAATTGCCATGGATGGTCCGGACCGGCTGAAAGCCGGCATCATGTACGTGATGGAATCGGCGATCATGGGTGATGGGCATACCTACATGGATATGGACGAGCTGATGGTTCTGGCGGATGAGCTTCTCAGCAGGAACGGGAGGCGCAATTTTACTGATGGCGAAATAAAACAGGCAATAGCGGCGCTTGCGGACCGCGACCAGCTCGTTGAATATTCCGGACGCATTTACATCCCTTCACTGTTCTACTCGGAGTATAAATCCTCCGAACAGATCTACCGTCTGATCAATGACAGGACGGATATCTCGATCAGTGGGGAAAAAGCGGGGGACATGGTCACTGAAATCGGTGAACATTTCGGCATCGACTATAACATCAGGCAGAAGGAAGCGATCATTTCTGCGCTGACCAAAAAGATCTCTATCATCACCGGGGGACCGGGCACAGGCAAGACGACGATCGTCAAAGGGATCATCAATGCTTACCACCGTCTGCATAAGCTCAAGGACTATGATGAATATGAAAAAGACGAATACCCGATACGGCTGATAGCGCCGACCGGCCGTGCCTCCAAAAGACTGAGTGAGACAGCAGGTATCGGAGCGTCAACCATCCATCGGCTCATCGGCTGGGGTATGGACACGGGCAAGGATGAAATAATCGATGCGGAAATTGATGCGGAACTGATCATCATCGATGAAATGTCTATGGTCGACACATGGCTGTTCTATCAGTTCATGAGGAATGTCAAACCCTATACGATCCTCGTCTTCGTCGGCGACCGCGACCAGCTGCCGTCGGTGGGGCCGGGGACAGTGTTCAAAGATCTGATTGCTTCCGATGTCGTTCCGGTCACAGAGCTCGACACCATCTACCGGCAGGGTGAAGGTTCCTCCATCATCCGGCTGGCCCATCAGATAAAGATGCAAGAACCGATGGACATTACTCAGAAATTCAGCGACCGGCTGTTCATCCCGGCCAGGGTAAACCAGATACCCGACCTTATTGAAAAGGTCGTCGACAGGGCAGTCGGCAAGGGATATGACATGCGGGACATACAGGTCCTCGCCCCCATCTACAGGGGGAACGCCGGCATATCCAAACTCAATCAGATACTGCAGACGATACTCAATCCGAAAGGCAATGGTAAGAGTGAAATCGAATTCGGCGATGTCATATTCCGCGAAGGGGATAAGGTCATCCAGCTCGTCAACCGCGGCGAGGACAATGTGTTCAACGGCGACTCCGGCATAATTGAATCCATATTGTTCAAAGACCAGGATGAGGCAGAGAAGGACACGGTCATGGTGGACTTTGACGGAATCCACATCGCCTATGAACGGAAAGAACTGACGGAACTTTCCCATTCCTACTGTACCAGCATCCACAAAGCCCAGGGCAGTGAATATCCGATCGTCATCATGCCTGTCGTGAAAAGCTACTATCATATGCTGATGAAGAATATTGTATATACAGGGATTACGCGGGCCAAGGAATCTCTGATCATCTGTGGTGATCCGGAGGCTTTCTATGATGCACTCAGCCGCGAGGGGATAGAACGCAATACCTCGCTTCTGGAAATGATCCACTCACTGTTCGGCGTCAAAGATGAAGAGCACGAAGGCGGCTTATCAGAAGATGATGGAATCCTGACCGAGAATAATATGATGGAAATCCCGGCAATGATCAACATGGGGGAAGTAACCCCCTATGATTTCAATTGACATGCGTCTTCTGAATATCTATAATCAAAGTCAAGATGAACCGGAAAATCGAGTTGGCGATGCGTACTGAACAGAGACATTGTGGTTGGTGGAAACAATGCTGCGTCCGTCACCGTGCTGTTTTCCGGTACAACGTGATAATACAGGAGTGATGGCTCAGGCCATAACTTGGGTGGTACCGCGGTCCAGATCGTCCCATTTTTTGGGGCGGTCTTTTTTTATTTCATAAACTTGGATATGGAGTGATACAAATGAAAAAAAGAACAGGCAATGAATTAAGAGGGCTTTTCCTTGAATACTTTAAAAATATGGATCACATGGTGGAGCCGAGTGCACCGCTTGTGCCGATTGACGATGATTCTCTGCTATGGATCAACTCGGGTGTTGCAACACTGAAAAAATATTTTGACGGACGGGTGATACCGGAGAATCCAAAGATCGTGAATGCACAAAAAGCGATCCGTACGAACGATATTGAAAATGTCGGCTTCACTGCACGCCACCATACTTTCTTTGAGATGCTCGGCAACTTTTCGATCGGTGATTACTTCAAGAAGGAAGCGGTTGAATATGCATGGGATTTCCTGACGAATAAGGAATATATCGGCTTCGATCCGGATCTTCTGTATGTGACGATCCATCCGGAGGATGAGGATGCATACAGGATATGGCGCGAGGATATCGGTCTCGAACCTTCCCGCATCATCCGTATAGAAGGCAACTTCTGGGACATCGGGGAAGGGCCGTGCGGACCGAACAGTGAAATATTCTATGACCGGGGAGCCTCCTATGAACTGAATTCGCCGGCTGAGGAATTGTATCCGGGAGGCGAGAATGAGAGGTATCTTGAAATATGGAACCTGGTGTTCAGTGAATTCAACCACAATAAGGATGGTTCATATACACCGCTCCCTAAAAAGAACATCGATACCGGCATGGGTCTCGAAAGGCTGGCAAGTGTCATCCAGGACGCGCCGACAAATTTTGATACAGACCTGTTCACACCGATCCTTTCCTCCCTGGAAGAGATCAGCGGCAGCAAGTACGGCCGGGATGAGACGGTGGATACTGCATTCAAAGTGATCAGTGACCATATAAGGACTGTCAGCTTTGCAGTGGCGGATGGTGCGCTCCCTTCAAACGAAGGGCGTGGTTATGTCCTCCGCCGGCTTATCAGGCGCGCTGTACGGTTCAGCAAGGAACTCAATATCAAACGTGCGTTCTTGTACGAGCTGACCGACACCGTGGCGGATGTCATGGGTGGATTCTACACCAACGTGCGCGAGCGCCGCGACTTCATCAAAGAAGTCATCAAGAAGGAGGAGGAACGCTTCCTCGTCACACTCGACGAAGGCATCCGCATATATGAAGGTCTGCGCGATGAAGCGAGAAGGAACGGTTCGGTCATCAAAGGTGAAGATGCATTCCGCCTCTATGACACATACGGATTCCCGTATGAACTGACAAAGGAATATGCCGAACAGGATGGGCTCAGTGTGGATGAGGAAGGGTTCATCGACGAAATGAAACAGCAGCGCGAACGTGCAAGGAGTGCCAGAAAATCCGGCGAGTCCATGCAGGTACAGTCTGAAACGCTCGCCGGCATCACTGAACGGAGTGAGTTCACAGGCTATCAGTCCCAAAAAGAGGAAGCTGTACTCACCCATATCATCAAAGATGACAATGCACTTGATTCCCTGGCAGAGACGGGCGGAGTTGAACTATTGTTCGACAGGACGCCGTTCTACGCTGTGAGCGGCGGACAGGTCGCAGACAAGGGGACCATCGAGAGCAGGGGTGCCAGGCTTGAAGTCACATCTGTCTACAAAGCCCCGAACGGCCAGAATGTACATGTTGCAAAACTGCTCAGCGGAACAATCAATACGGGTGAGACATATACGCTCACTGTCAGTCGTGAGGACCGGAATTTCATCATCAAGAACCATACAGCAACACACCTGCTTCATCAGGCGCTCAAGGATACGCTTGGCAGTCACGTCAACCAGGCCGGTTCCCTTGTGGAAAAGGAGCGACTGCGCTTTGACTTTTCCCACCTCGAAGGTCTGTCCGAAGCAGAAATAAAAACAATCGAGGACATTGTGAACGAAAAGATATATGAAAACCTCGAAGTCCATATCTCTGAAATGCCGATCGAGGAGGCGAAGGCGAAGGGCGCAATGGCGCTTTTCGGCGAGAAATACGGCAATGTAGTGCGCGTTGTTGATATTGATGGATATTCAGTGGAACTCTGCGGCGGCATACACGTCAGAAACACCGCCGAAATCGGCCTGTTCAAGATTGTTTCAGAGTCAGGCATTGGCGCCGGTGTGCGCAGAATCGAAGCAGTGACAAGCAGATATGCAGCCGCTGTCTACAAGGAGAAAGAGGAGCGCCTGAATGAAATCGCCTCAAACCTGAAAGTGAAGGAAATCCAGGTCGTAAAAAAGGTGGAGGCAGTGCAGGAGGATGTCCGTGCGCTGAAAGAGGAGAACAAGTCACTCAAGGCCAGAAGCCAGGATGAAAAACTCAGCAATATTGACGAGCTGGCAGAAACGGTCGAAGGAGTGCGTGTGATTGCTGCTGAAGTGCCGGCAGGAAGCGCAAAAGAACTCAGGGAAACGATGGACACTATCAAATCGAAAGCACAGGATGCCGTCATCGCACTTGCCTCCCAGAATGAAGGCAAGGTTTCACTTGTCGTCACGGTCCCAAAAGAGATGACCAAAACAGTGAGAGCCGGAGATATCATGAAGGAGATGGCGGAAGCTGTCGGCGGAAAAGGCGGCGGCCGTCCTGATATGGCACAAGGCGGCGGTACAGACCCTTCGAATATAACAATTGCGTTACAATTGGCTAAAAACCACATTAAAAGTTCATTCTAGGCATTCAAAAATGCTATAATAGAATACAAATGTTAGTAGGATGGGAGTGCTGATTTTGAGTCAATTTGACGAAACGATGAAGTTCAATGTTGAAGATACACAGGCACATGATGTCAAAGAAATACTCGCCAATGTCTATAACACCCTGGAGGAACGCGGCTATAATCCTATCAACCAGATTGTCGGCTATCTCCAGAGCGGCGACCCGGCCTATATTCCGCGCCATAACGAAGCACGGAACCATATACGCCACGTAGACCGCGATGAAATCATGGAAGTCCTGGTCAGGACATATATCGAGCGGGAGATAAATGACTAGGACGCTCGGCCTGGATGTCGGCACCAAAACAGTCGGGGTTGCCCTCAGTGATGCACTGGGATGGACAGCCCAGGGTTTGACGACTCTGAAAATTGATTCTGAAAATGGTCATTTCGGCATTGATGAAGTGGTGAAAATAACAGAGGAGAATGATGTATCCACCATTGTGGTCGGGCTGCCAAAGCACATGAACAACTCGATAGGCGAGAGCGGGGAGCGTTCCATCCATTATAGTAAATTGCTTGAAAACAGCATGCCAGATGTTAAAATACTATTATGGGATGAGCGTCTCAGCACCGCAGGTGCAGAGAGAACATTGCTTGAAGCGGACGTCTCCCGCAAAAAACGGAAAGCTGTGATCGACAAGATGGCTGCAGTATTCATACTCCAGGGCTTTCTTGACAATCCGGCAAAAGGAGAATAACCAATGAGTCAGGAAGAAATGGATTTTAACCAGGAAGAAGAGCTTCTCACGCTGTACGACGAGGACGGCAATGAAGTGCTATACCGAAAAATGCTTGAATTCCATCATCCTGAATTTGAGAAAGACTATGTCATTCTCGCAGAAGAGGGCAACTTCTCAAATGAAGATGAAGAGATCGAACTCATCCCGATGATAAATGTCGCCGATGAAGACGGCGAAGGCGGGAAGTTCCTGCCGGTAGAAACAGACGATGAGTGGGATATGATCGAAGAAGTGGTCAATACCCAGATGGATGATCCCGAAGAGTAGATCATCAGCAAAAGGTTACAGAATGGCTTCCAATGAGAATTGGAAGCTATTTTTGGGATAGGAGTTTTATATGAGTAGAAATGATGATATCAAGTTTTCAAAGAACGTATCTTCCTACCTGTCATTGTTCGTCATCGGGATATTGGCAATAGGTCTGATTATTGCAGCAATCATTGTTTACATGTACATAAAGTCAGGATCTGAGCCCCTTGATGCCAATTCGACCGAGACAACGCAGGTCGTCATCGAACAGGGGGCATCAGCGGAGATGATCGGTCAGCAGCTGGAAGAGGAGGGTATCATAAGGAATGGCATGATGTTTGAGTACTTCCTCAAATTGAACAGCATCACCGATTATCATTCAGGAGAATATGAACTGTCTCCGAGCATGGATTTCCAGCAGATTGCCAAAACGCTGGAAACGGGGCGACTCTACCAGGAAGTATTGTACCGGCTGACAGTACCGGAGGGGTATTCGGTCGAAGAGATTGCAGCCCAGGCTGAAGACCAGCTGCCGGTTGCAGCCGACCGCTTCATGGAACTCATGGAGGATGAGGAATTCATCAAATCCCTGATCGAGGAATATCCAGATATGCTGTCGGATGAAATACTCGATGAAGAGGTGAAGTATCCGCTTGAAGGCTACCTTTATCCGGCCACATACGACATAACAGAGGAAGAGCCGAACATCGAAGACCTCATCCGCGAGATGCTGGACGCAACACAGTCCAACAGCTACAGTGTCTATAACTCTGTAGACAGCTACAGCATCACTCTGGAAGGTGATAACAAGGAGCTTACGTTCCATGAATTCCTGACGCTTTCATCCCTGGTGGAAAAAGAGGCGACTTCGCTTGCAGACCGTTCCAAGATTGTCAGTGTATTCCTGAACAGGATGTCTGAAAACCCGGCCATGCCGCTGCAGACGGACCCGACGGTCCTCTATGCGCTCGGCGAACATCAGGAACGTACATTGTTCGAGGATCTCGAGGTCGAGGACCCATACAATACTTACATCCATACTGGACTGCCACCGGGGCCGATTGCATCCCCCGGGCTCGAGTCACTGCAGAGTACGATGAATCCTTCAAATACTGATTACTATTATTTCCTTGCCGACAGTGAGGGTAACAATCACTTTGCCCGGACTTTCGAAGAACATGTTGAAAACAGGGAAAAATATATAAATAATCAGGAGTAGTTGGTAAAAACCACCTTTTCAAGTGGTATAAACTGTGCTACTATAAATTGTGATAAATATAGCAACTGATAACGGAAGTTATCAGTTGTATTTTTTATATGTGGTGAGGACATGGAAATATTTGAATATATTGAGAGGATGAACAGCGGACCGGAACTATTCCCTGATGTACTCTCTTATGCCAGGGAGTACAAAGTACCGATCATGGATTTCGATGCGCTGCAGGTGATGAAGCATTATATTCATCTTACAGGAGCAGAACGCATACTTGAAATTGGCACTGCAATCGGTTACAGTGCGCTGCACATGCTTTCAGTCAGTGACGCTGTGGAAGTCGTGACGATCGAGAAGGACGGGGACAGCCACAGGGTGGCGAAAGATTTCTTCGAGGCATATGGAGTGACCGGAAGAGTCGATCCGGTACTTCAGGATGCCAAGGAAATTGATCCTGAAACGCTCAAAGGGCCGTTTGACATTCTGTTCATTGATGCGTCAAAAGGCAATAATGAATACTTCTTCGAAAACTTCAGTCCGCTTATAAAAGACGGCGGTCTCATCATAGTGGATAATATTCTGCTCAGGGGACTTGTGGTCGAAGAGGAGACCCATTCGAGGAACAGACGGCGCATGAAGGAGAAAGTCGATGCGTTCAATAAAAGGATTGCCGCATCGGGGATGCTCTCATCATTCCTTCCAGTCGGGGACGGACTGCTTATCATCAGTAAACAGGAAGAGGGAAAGAACGCATGAACAGACCGACGATTATTGGGATAGCCGGGGGGTCCGGATCAGGGAAAACCTCGGTTACCAGAAAAATAATGGAGGCACTGGATGGTCACAGCGTCGTTCTGATCGAACAGGATTACTACTATAAAGATCAGAGTGAAAAAACTTTCGAGGAGCGTCTTGAGACCAACTACGATCATCCCTTCGCGTTCGACAACGACCTGCTCATTTCTCACGTCAGGCAGCTTCTGGACCGGAAGGCCGTGGAAGTGCCGACATACAATTATGAAATCCATACGAGAAGTGACCGGACGATTCTCGTCGAACCGAGGGATGTAATCATCATCGAGGGGATTTTTGCCCTCGAAAATGAAATACTCAGGAATCTGATGGATGTGAAACTTTATGTCGATACTGATTCTGATATCAGGATCCTGCGCCGCATGCAGCGGGATATCGAAAAACGCGGCAGGACGATGGATTCCGTCATCAACCAGTATTTGACGGTTGTCCGCCCGATGCATCTCCAGTTCATCGAGCCGACAAAGCGTTTCAGCGATGTCATCATCCCCGAGGGCGGGGAGAACAATGTCGCAATCGACCTGATAACAACCAAGATAAGAACATTGATAAACAATTAGAATTCATTAAAACAAAGAACTTTATGGAGGAATTATGATGGATATGCAAAAAGAATTTCCGATGACACAGAGTGGTTATGAACAACTGCAGGAGGAGCTTGAGCAGCTTAAGACGGTCAAGCGTCCTGAAGTGGTGGAAAAGATAAAAGTGGCAAGAAGTTTCGGTGACCTTTCCGAGAACTCCGAATACGATGCCGCCAAAGATGAACAGGGTTTCGTCGAGCAGGAAATCACAAAGATCGAGGACATGATCCGTCATGCCAAGATCATTGAAGAGAGCAACAACAAAAACGAAGTCCAGCTCGGGAACACTGTGACATTCACTGAACTTCCCGACGGAGACAAAGAGGAGTACCAGATTGTCGGAAGTGCGGAAGCGAACCCGTTCGAAGGGAAAATCTCCAACGAGTCACCAATCGCAAAAGCACTGCTTGGTGCAAAACTTAAAGACGAGATCAACGTTCCGCTCCCGAATGGCAATGATATGAAAGTCAAGATTGTTTCCATTGACTGATAACACTGTCATAGGGATCATCGGTGCGATGAAACCTGAAGTTGATATTCTGAAGGAGTGGATGGATATCAGCACCACGGACAGCATTGCCCATACGAAGGTATACCGGGGACGGCTTGCAGGCCGCGAAGTGGCTCTTGTCGAAAGCGGCATAGGCAAAGTGAACGCGAGTATGATCACTGCACTGCTGCTCGAGAAGTATGATGTGCGCATTGTCATCAATACGGGAGTCGCAGGTGCCATGTCTGACAAGCTGGATGTGACGGATATGGTGGTGAGCACTTCTGTACTCCACCATGATGTGGACGCGGTCGAGTTCGGATATGATCTCGGTCAGGTGCCGGGCATGCCGAAGTTCTATCTTGCGGACAAAGGGCTCTCCAAGCTTGCACTTGAGGCAATCAGCAGCAATCCGGATATCAAAGGCCATGGCGGCCTCGTCGTGAGCGGGGATTCATTCATAAGCAGCAGCGGACAGAAGCAGGCAATCACAAACAACTTCAGGCAGGCGCTTGCGGTGGATATGGAATCCGCAGCCATCGCACAGACCTGCTACCAGTATTCGACAGCATTTGTCATCATCCGGTCGATTTCCGATAAAGCCGATGACACTGCGGATATGACATATGATGAATTTTTAGCGAAAGCTTGTATTCATTCGTCTGAAGTTGTAAAATCATTATTGAAGGACTTGTAATTTGGAGGGATATCCATGCTTTTTCTCATGATCATTTCAATCGTCATTACAGTCGTTATCGGATACCTTGTATACAGGGATACTGAAACAGAGGATAATGAAATCGTTGAATAATCCATAAAGCGCCTTAATAAATTAAGGCGCTTTTAATTTTGTGTTAAAATATAGGAAAACTCATCAGAGGTGCAATATAGTGAAG